>Ga0272443_10000216_pt1 | contig 109882 bp, 93 predicted proteins | sample SSMAcet12_FD_193581 | JGI IMG/M metagenome (GOLD analysis project Ga0272443, IMG submission 193581) | Marine sediment archaeal communities from Little Sippewissett salt marsh, Falmouth, MA, United States - SSM-Acet-12 | ecosystem: Environmental > Aquatic > Marine > Wetlands > Sediment ... | reverse complement strand
TCTCTTCTTTTTCATGCACCCATTTTAATACAATTCTATAATTACTCAAAATGATCTGATTATATCAATAAGTGGAAGTTCTCCGACACACTCCTAGTAGATGAGCAAGGATATGCGAGAAGAAAAAGGCAAAATCATCAGTAAACCATTCCAAGCTCTATTCGATGATGCTGACTATCACTTAGCACAATCAGAGAAACACCATCTCCTTTTACAAGAGCATGAAAAAAGCAGTACTAAATTACCGGATCAATCTGTACTTAAGAAATGTAATGCCTCCGCAAGAGCCTGCATTATCGCAAGTGTAGCTGGTATAGAAGCGTTTGCTAATTCTGTATGGAATGATTTTAAGACGAGAGAACCAAGCTCGCTAAAACAAAATTGGGTGAAGAAGTTAAAGAAAAAGACGTTTGAATTCTGGCAACTCAAAGACAAGCTACGCTTCTTACCTACTCTATGCAATCAACTAGTGGTAGATCCAAAGTCTGTCTTTTCTAAAGACGAGCGCATATATACACGTTTCTGCGAGCTGATAAAAATAAGAAACTTATTGGCACACGGAAAACTAACTAGCGTAGGAATCACGGTAATTGTACAGCAAAACCACATCCATAAGTTTGATGATAGCGCTTCCGAAAATCATTGGCCAATTACTGGTATTCCGAAAGACATCTATTCAATAAGTTACCCTCATGCTAAGATCGCTTATGAAACATCCATCGATGTCCTTAAACATCTTATCGAAGTCCTCGAATGCCCGTTAAACGAAAGATTTCTTTTAGATCAAGAGGCTCGACTTTCCGGGAAATCCTTCTCTGTGCGTCGTCATGAAGGTGGACCAATTCCAACAAATCCTCAATGGTACAAATTAATCACTGAGTAGTCGAGTAGGCAGGTGTGGCCTTGGGTTTCGCCCAAGGTTTCATACCCCAGTTGCGCAACCGATAAAATTGCATGTGTGAACTACTGGAAGAATCCGGGGGCACAGCCCCCGGCCACACAGACATTATTTAAAGCATGCAAGCGATCAGGGCTCTACCCGGATGGTTGGGGCGTATCAGAATCAATTGAGTTTAATGATGCGGCAGAAGAATGAACATGGCAGAACCGCAAGGGTTCTGCCCTCGAAACTTTGTCCGCGTGACCACGCAGCCTCGGGGCACATGAACACAGATCTTCTAAATCAGGATATCCTTCTCCCAGCCGATTCGTAAGAGTTCGATTTTCGACAGGTCCGCTACTCCGAGTTTATGACGGGTATCCGCGAAGAGGATATGGTGCGGTGTCGGTTTGATCGGGCTCTCTTCTCCGAAATATTGCGCCCGTTTGGCTTGAAGGATTGCGAGTCCGACAGCATCGCATGCAACCGGATCGGTGCCGATAACAAGACCGTTATAACCCCATGTATATTTCTCGTCAAAATGATGCCGCCCGACACCGTGAAAGAGTGGAGTGAACATCACGAGTACATTCAACCGCGTCTTGCCCTCACAAATCGGCAGTTTCCAGAGTTTGGCAAGATCGGCGCAGTAGTTGTCATGATAGGTCCACGGTTTGGGATCGAACATGATATAGTTCTTCAGGAGACTTCCCACTCCGGACCAGTGATGAGTTCGCATCGGACGTGAATTGACCAAAGCGGTCGAGTTGGTAAAGATCGGGTTGCGCAATACACCCCGGTCATCAACACCGATATTTTTCTCCTCGACACCCGCTTCCGCGATCCGCATTGCGAGTGCATTCTCGACAGCTTCGGGTGTTGGTAGTGGTCCCCATTCGTTCGATTTGATTCCGACTATATCCTTACCGGTGAAAAGCTGTCCGAATGCCTCCGATGGTTTATTGACATCGAAGAGTTTGACAACTGCTTCGTCGATCATTTTCTGTACAACAACAGAATCGATGTTACCGTCACTATCGAACAGGTTTTCATCCCGTACGAGAACAACACGCGTCAGCTTTTCCTCGTCCGAGGCAAGCAGTTGCGCATTGAATGCCGCGCCGATCATCAGAACTGCGGCGCCACGCATAAAATCGCGGCGGGTTACCATATCGGGGCTGTATTTACTCATTACTCCCGCTCCTGTTCATTGATCCCGGCGATCTTTCCCTCTGTCTGCTCGATCAATTCAATAGCATCTTCTATAGATGGAGTATCGAGAACAACAATCAGGTAATTATCGTTCGCTACAACCCCAATCCATTTCCCACTATCTATTTCAGCAAAACCATCCTTAGTGGACGGGGCGTAATTTTCGATGAAACTCTCACGCGCGGCGGTTGCATCGGAAGCAGATTCGTATTTCACGACAAGGACGTGTGAATCACCGGGTTGATAATGCCCGAGCACCGCATCAGTATTCGGACCAAGATTTAGGATGTTTTCGCTTGCAAGGTAGTAGTGATAGTTGAGTGATGTATGGAGATGGAAGAACCTGACGGAAAATGCCTGCAGGTGTCGAAGAGGCAGTGCCTTGACGAGTGCGGGTTTCGGCGAATCCGATTTAATCTGATCGGCGATGGCATCCGCTATTATGCGAACTGCCGGCTTGGTGTCCCCCGATTCAACCTCCGCGACTACAGAGACAAGATAGCGACCTTTCCAGAATACAATGGTTGCCGCATATAATTCCGCTCCACCTCCCGGGGCTGTAAATTCCTTCTCGCGGGAGTGGCTGAACACGCCATAGGCATCCTCCGGTTTGCCCATATCGAATATCTCGACGGTAATAGGGGGGATATCCGGTTTCGTATATCGCTGTACAATCATGCCACGATAATCATACATCCGATAGACCTCCCCGGCGCCATCCATGTAATCGTAGATACCGAGAGTGTCATAGGAAATCGGTTCGCCCTCCGGCATCCATCCTTCAATATGCTCCGGGAGAAATGATCTCATGTCAGCACCATCACCATCTCTCTGTCCTCCGCATCCGAATACTACCACTAACACCGCAAGGATAATACTCACGGCAACAATCAATCCTGTTTTCAGCATTTTGCATTCCGCCTCTCGATATGTTTAATCAGGGGATATACGCACTCTTCGGGTATTCTCTGTCCCGCGAGACAGAGAAGCGAACGACTGCCGTTGTGACGGGATACTCCGTTCATATCTATCAGGCAGCCGTACTCGCAGTTGAGACATTTTTCAGTTTGAATATTGATCCGTTTCGCGGTTGCTGCGGCAACCTCCGCCTCCGCTCTATTCCATTCTGTTTCATTTCCACTCTGTTCGAGCTCGATATTATGAAGGCGTGTAAATATCAACCTACCACGGTTAAAGGTCGCGGTTGCCCGGCAGAGAATACGGTCCTCCGGACCGATTTTGAAACGATTTTGTGTTTTGTCGGATATCCTTGCGAAACAGGTATCATCGAAGAGATCGAATCCGACATGCGCGTTCTCGAATATCGCAAGCCAGTTGACGAACGAATATCGCTCTCGACCGGGATTACCATAAGCACGGAAATTTGGTTTGATTGCAGCAACTGTAGCTTCAAGTTCAATCTCTCTGCCGACTATATCATCGAGCCAGAAATCGAAATCCTCGAGATCCCGTTTGAATTTGGCGAACTCATCATCGGTCAGTTTCAATTTTGGCGTCTGAATGTACTTGTCCTCATAGAAGTGTTTGCATGAGAAACATTTCCTGCCCACATGTTTCAGCTTCTTGGGGCATGAGTGCCCCTTGTCGAGAAGGCGGCATTTCCAGATAAATGAAATGCACCCATCCGGATAGCATTTCTTCTCATTTAGTATATGATGAGGTGTTACAATACTGCCGAATTTGTGATGAGACGAATGCGGACAGGTGAAAACATCGGGGCGTTTATAGAGATTCGTATATATCTTACGCATCAGAATTCGCCCTCCTCTCGGATATTATACGAAATGTCGCTCCTGACGCAACGATATAAATGCTGGTTAGTGTTCCATAGCGAAACCGCTGCAGCACATGGACCTGCCCCACCCGTCCCCAACAGACTGTGGGAATCAGCCAATACTCTTAATACCCGGAACGCCGTTTTTTGATGCATTCGGACACCATCCAGCATCTTCTCAATAAATTGTAAGCCATTGTATTACATGGCAATACATCACCTGCCTGATCCCGATCCGCATACATTTTTTCGGTGTGGCACCGTCGTTGCATTTACCCATCGCAGGAAGAACAAAAATGAAAGGCGGTAGGTAATGCAGGTCAGATTTACACTTACAATGGATGACGCGACGGTTGCGGGAAATCCGTACGAATCAATCATAATTGACTGGGTCGCCGATATGGATCAGGATGAGGTCCTGAGACTCTCACAGCAGTGGATTACATCACAGAATTTTCTTACTCAGCGCATGGTGGGACTTAGCAGAGTCGGCGAATCCTCGCTCACAATCGAACCCGTTGACGACCCGATCTGAGGGATATCATGCTGAGTGCTGTAATAGAAAAGTTTCTTGCGGAATTTCCGGCTCAAGTTGGTGATCTCTCGCAGTACACCGATCAATTCGAGCATTTTATCAGCACCAACCTTGAGCCGATTCCGGTGCCGCTGGTTTATCTGGCGTGTGTTGTCATGGCTGCGCTGCTGGTCTACAATATCGCGAAGACCGCGCTGAGGTTTGCGCTCTTTGTGGTCCTGCCGACAATCGGTGCTGCAATATTTCTGCCTGCGTTGTTCCCGGCATTCGAACCTGCAAAGGTTGTGCTGATTGCGGGAATAGGATTCCTCGGTCTGTTCCTCTTTAAGAGCTGATACAGCATCTGCGAATATTTCACCAGCTTTCAGCTATCTTCCTCTATGCTCTGTCTTTTGTTTCCCAATAGGTACCGGTCTGGTCAATAACTGAGAGATTTTCGCGCCCCCACTCTTCGAGTTCAACATTTCTGCGCTGTACGGTTTTTCTTGCGAATTCCTCCGGGTAGCCGAGTTCTACCAGATGGTCATACAGCGTTGTGTCGTCGAATACCCGTTTAACCGGTTTGCACGGGTTTCCTACCGAAACGCAGAACGGTGGCAGAGATTTGGTAACGACACTTCCGGCTCCGACGATTGTGCCGATTCCGGCGGTGACTCCCTTCAGGATGACTACACCCGCACCGAACCATGTGTCATCCTCAATCGTAATCAACTCGGTATTCTCGCGTCCCTGCGGGCGGAGTGTGAAATTGCTCCGGCCTTTGACACCGAAATAGTGATTGCCGCCGATTATGATCGGTCTTGGTCCGAACATCACGTTATTGCCGATCTTGAGATCAGCGGAGATGTGTGCGAATTCACCCAGGAACACATTATTACCGATTTCGATGTGCTCAGGTGTCAGAATGTAGCTTTCGACATCGAAGAGAAAATTATCACCGACCGATTTGAGCCGTCTCATAAGGTTGTGTCTCTTGATCCTTATCCGCGCGAATCTGTAGTATTTGTATGGATTGAAGAAGTCTTTGAATTGCATGTCAGTGTCCAGCCTCCTGAGTTTCGGATCCATCCGCAAGCTCGCTGAAGTGTTTGTTCAGCACGAAACGCGCTGTGAAATACACGAGCACGAAAAGAAATGCGTACGACACAGCCTGCGCGATTGCCGCACCGGTGATCCCCATATATTTTATCATAAAATAGAGCAGAGTTGTTGAAAACGCGAATGATACGACAAGGTAGTAGAAGATATATTTCATTCTGCCCATACCCCAGATCGCCACTCCATACAGCACGGAACAGCTCCAGAAGAAATATTTCACAGCGAGTATTCGGAAGTATACTCCGGCATTGGAATAGCTGTCCCCATAGACAATCTCGATGAACAACGGGACTATGATGATAGAGGCAAGCGTCACTCCTCCGGCCAGAAGGATCAGTTGTTTCTGATATTTCCGGAGTACACGGCGGAATTCGCTCTCATCATTGCTCTTCTCCGAGAAATACGGCATGGCGATATTTTGTACGGTCGTTGTAACGGAATTCAAACCGACCACGAATATCGTTGCGATTCCATAATATCCGAACTCTACTCTGTCGGTTATCATGAAATTCAGGAGAAATATGTCGAGGAAACTCGCTATCGTGCCTATGGTATTGTTAGCAGTGCTCCATTTTGCAAAATAGAAACTCTTGCGGAATGGTTCGGTGACTGGTGTCGTGTTTGCAAGGTCCCGTTTGACAAGACCGAGAAGCGGTATGACTGCGGCGGCACTGATTATCACGGATGTATATACAAACCCCGGAAAACCAAATGCATAGGTTGCACCGACAAGAAACACAGCCCCTGCCACCCTTACGATTGTCTGTGCGTAGGCCATCTGGTGGATTCGCTTGCGCGCCTGAATGTAGGATATCAGGAGCGCTGTGTAGACCGCACCGGGAAGCATGAGCATGAATACCACAATCCAGCGGTTAATTTGCGGATCGGGAGAGGTCCAGCCCAGTAGCGCGGCAGCGGCGATTACCAACAGTACGACAGCGCAGGGGACTGTAGTGTAGACAATGTTCTTTGTAAGGATGAATCCCTTTTCGCCATCGGGTCTTCGTTCCGAGCAGAGCTTTAGAACAGCGGTGTTGAATCCGAAACCTGCAAGAATGGTTGCAACCGCGATATACGACTGCATTGTCTTGATTCTTCCGATCTCTTCCGGGGCAAGGAATTTGGCAACGAGTATCTGTGATCCGAATGCGAGGAAGCCTATCACGAAGTTTGCTGAGAGCAGGTGAAAGAAGCCTTTGTCGACGAGACCTTTTATTGCCAGAGATACTCTGTTCATCGGGTTGATCGGCTCCGGTTATACGACTATTCGAACGCCTTGTTGAAATAGATATCGAGATCGGCTATGTTTATGCTCCAATGATTTTCAAATATTGAACTATAGCGATCATCGAATATCCGTCCACCCGCAACCGCACCCTCGCGCTTGATAAAACGTGCAGCTTCGAACAGACCGACAGCCCGCGTGGTTGTCGAGAGGCATATATCAATCCGTCGGTAGTCGTTTTCGAGAGCTTCCTGTTGCAGAAGAAACGGCACATCCTCTTCGATCTCGCTGTCCTCGATCTGGTAGTCAAAGACATGCATGATTCCGTCACGGTTTTGGTATGCGGCAAATCCAACCGGCGCACCACTCTCTTTCATCTTTATTGTTCTGAGTGTGTAACCCTCTTCCGGTATATCGATGAACCGCCATTTGACATACTCTTTTGACTGAAGGACAGTAATCTCACCACTTCGGGGTTTGACGGCATCCGGATCGAAATCCGTGAACTCGATCCGCAGGTCTTTTCGCTTACCGCGGGTTGTCATCCTGGTCAGAAGTCCGAGTCCCTTTTCCGCTGTTTTTCTGCCCAGAGACCCAGTGTCAGCTTCATTCAGGACACACCGGTAGTAGTTGACATGGCATATATCGCTCCAGCCGACCTTGTTCACAAGAATCGGGTAGGAGATATTGTTGGGAAATCCCCAGATATATGCGGTTCCCCGCTCTGCCTGATCCTCATGGTTCATGGTGATGAGTTTTTTCCACACTCCCATACCCCTGCAACTGGAATCGATCAGCGAGTTCATCGACATAACCGTATCAATGGTTTCACCGTTGATCTGCATTTTAAGGGGAAGAGACATCTGTGTTCCCACGAGCCGCCCCTCATCATAGGCACAATAGAAATAACCGTTTCCGAAGGGATTATTATAGTAGAGCCAGTTAAACCGCTCTTCGGTCATTTCATTTCGGACGTTGTTTGCCTTCTGAAGGGCGGTCATCTCCTCGTGTTTTATCTCATTCACTCTATATTCTATCACGGAGTCCTCCGCTGATGAGCGGATTATTGTATCTCGTTAACAGATGCAGGCTTCAGATTGTCAGCCGTTGTATATTTTCCTGCTGCGATCTTGTTATATATCCAGCACCCCTCTTTGAATATCCCCTTGATTGTTGTTCCGGATGCTGTCTCGACCAGAGCTGATGTATCGCTTTTTACGGAGATGAGTGGTTCATCCCATATTCCGGTGTATTCGACCACGAACTCCGAATTGCTTTTAAGTGAAATTTCAGTCCTGTCGTGACTTTCGAGGTAATGGGCGATGTCCGAACATGTAGCATGCCATATATCAGCGCCTCGCAGAAGGCTGTATATCTGCTCGACCGAGAAGATATCATCGAACAGGTTCGGGACCTGCCTTCGGCCATCGGTTCGCTGATTCTGGAAATGCTCCTGAATCGTGATCGGATACCCTCGATCGTACAGATAACCGAGGAATCTCTCTACCTGAAGGTACGCGCGGTTCCGTCTTACACCCCGGATGAACTGCCGCAGATTTCCCCCGGTACGAACTGTCCGACTGAAACAGTTGCCGAAGATATTCATCGGTAATAACAATATCCCGCGATCATCTCCGAGATATGTATGTGTGTTATTCGGGTGTTTCCTGTGAGCGACTACCTCGTTCAGTGTCCACCAATTGAATCCGAGGTCACGGATTATGTCATCCGCGAATTCGTTTATTACCATGCCCGGATATTTCCCACCGGTGAATTTCATGCCAAACCTGTTTTCAGTAGCAACGATCTGTTGCCGGAGTGTGTCGGTATCCTTATCAGTGAGATATGAGAATTCCTGCTCGAAATTTCCGGCAATTCTCGGATCGGAGGGATTGATATACCGGCCATGAGTGGTTCCATGAAATGCGAGATCGAATCGGTCGGATATCTCTCTGACGAATTCCACGAAATCAGCGTCAGATTCCTCCGCGTGAATCTGCCAGTTCGAGTTTGGATTCTGTACCGCATGTTTACCGATTGGATAGAAGAACGTACCCTTCAGTTCGGGTATCTGTGCGAAGAGGGTCTGTTCGAGGTAGCTGTACAGGCTGTTGCGTGATTTTCTACCCAAACCCCAGTCATTCCATGGCTGAATTTCACCGTCATGGGATGTTGCGGTATTTGAGAGATCATCCAGCATAAGAGAGCATGCTGTGCGGTGATCGTTATAATATCTGCACTTCTCAACTATCATAGCGGATCAGCCTTCATTGTACCGGTCGTTGAAGGATCTTTGCGCGCTTTCCGGATTGTGCTTTAAGGGCAGCACGACATTTTTTCTCGAAATCATCCATATCGCGATTTCTGAATACTATGGTTCCCCTGGTACGCGCACAGACATCGCTTGCCACAGCGGGACATCCGAAATGGAGAGCTTCGGCTATGCTGATTCCGTACCCGTCGACACAGGTCGGCCGCACCATCAAATCCGCTCTCTTGAACAACGGCCATAGCTCTCTCTGGTCGGTAAGGAAGATGAAATGGTCTGACAGACCAAGATTCGCAATTCGCTTTTTCATGCCATCGAAGTATTGATAATCCCCGATCTCCGGCAGTGCGAAAAGCAGACCGATATTCGGATAGTCCGGTTTAAGCCTTGCTGCCAGATCGATACACATATCGAGACCGTATAAATCGGTGTCATCCTGAAATTCGAGGCGGTAAGCATTGGCAATTATAAGCGGTTGCCGTGAATCCGTGAATTTAAGGATAGTATCCGAGTAGCTCTCGACAATCCGCTTCTCGTCCTCCGGCGGTGGAGGAATAAACGCACTGCTGATCTCTATGTTCTCGAGTGGCTCATCCAGGTACTCATTATATAGTGTCCTGAGATGCTTCCCGACGAGCATGACTTTGTCGCATTTATGAAGAAACCTCCCCATAATCGACCTCTTGCGGCTGCTCCAACCCCGAATCCCTTCACCGTGAGCCGTGAATCGTGTTTTTTTCGCGAGCCCGGTTACCGAAAAAAGTAAGGCGATACCGGTGGAACTGCAGTTTACATCGATCCGGTCGAAACGGGAGAAGAGAATCCTAATGAGCGCGAACAGACGCCCCAAGCGCGAAAGTCGTCCGTAATCCAGCAATTTTACCCGGTGTCCCTCATTTGACAACTTTCGTGACAGACGATAAACCCACACCGAAATGCCGCCGTATGGGGGCGGCACCGGACCGATTATGAGAATTCTCATAAGGAATATGCCCTCTTATCATGCCCCGGCGGCAATGCCGGGAACACTCCGCTTATGGGAATGGTATTGATCTGTAGCGCATTTTCAAGCAAAAAGATCATAATCCTGCCATCTTTGAGATTTGCTGCTTCGACGATTCGGATTTTCCATCGGGTCAGACGGCTTGACAAACGGGTGTAGGTTTGTTTAATTTGTGCACCTTGAAGTTTCGAAGTTTCAAGGTGGCGGGGAGTTTCCGTCCTGGGAGGAGAAATGTGTTTTCAATTCTACATATACAGTAAGGATATGGTAGATGGCGAAGAATCTTAAACCTGAAGATATCGAAGTCATTCTTGCTACGGATTGTGGATCGACTACAACCAAAGCGATCCTGATCGAGAAGCGGGATGGCGAATACAGGCTAATCGTACGCGGCGAAGCGCCAACGACCGTAGAGGCACCGTTCGAGGATGTCACTATGGGTGTGCTGAATGCCGTGCAGGAGATCGAGGAACTCTCGGGGCGGAAGCTTCTCGATGAAGAGAACCGCATCATATCTCCGAGGGCGGACAAGGACGGCAATCGTGTTGGTACGGATGCCTATTTCTCAACTTCCTCGGCGGGTGGTGGTCTTCAGATGATGGTTGCCGGAGTTGTCCGTACGATGACTGCGGAATCTGCTGAGCGTGCCGCGCTGGGCGCAGGATCTATCGTGATGGATGTTATCGCGTCAAACGACAAGAGACTTCCGCACGAACAGATCGAGCGGATTCGTCACCTGAGACCGGATATGATCCTTCTCTCAGGCGGAATCGACGGCGGTACCACGACGCACGTAGTCGAGCTTGCCGAGTTGATCTCGGCAGCCGATCCGAGACCCCGTCTCGGTTCCGGATATCAGCTTCCGGTTATCTATGCCGGTAACAAGAATGCAAGAGACGAGATATCCGACACTCTGCATGAAAAGGTTGATCTCGAGATCGTTGACAATATTCGCCCGGTACTCGAACGCGAGAACCTTATGCCGGCTCGTGAGAAGATTCACGACCTGTTCATGGAGCACGTTATGGCGCAGGCGCCGGGTTACAGCAAGCTGATGACCTGGACCGATGCTCCGATCATGCCGACTCCCGGAGCTGTGGGATCCATAATCAAGACTATCGCAGATATAAATAAGATAGAGGTGCTCGGTGTCGATATCGGCGGAGCGACGACGGATGTTTTTTCAGTCTTCCAGGATGTGTTCAATCGTACCGTATCGGCGAATCTCGGTATGAGCTATTCGGTATCGAACGTGTTCAAGGAAGCCGGTCTCAAGAATGTTATGCGTTGGGTTCCGTTCCACATGGATGAGCGCGACCTCCGTAACCGCGTTAAGAATAAAATGATCCGCCCGACCACTATTCCGCAGTCAATGGAAGAGCTTGTATTTGAACAGGCGATTGCTCGAGAAGCTCTCAGACTCGCGCTGGAACAGCACAAGAGTTTTGCAACCGTGCTGAAGGGTGTCCAGCAGCAGCGTACGATTGCGGATGCCTTCAGCCAGAGCGCATCCGGGAAGACACTCGTGAATATGATGTCGCTGGATATGCTGATCGGTTCAGGCGGCGTTCTATCTCACGCACCACGCCGTCAGCAGTCCGCTCTCTTGATGGTTGACGCATTCCAGCCGGAGGGTATAACACGCCTTGCGGTTGACTCGATATTCATGATGCCTCAGCTTGGTGTACTCGCCGAGGTTCACAAGGCGGCTGCAACAGAAGTGTTCGAGAAGGACTGTCTGATCCATCTCGGAACCTGTATTGCTCCGATTGGGGAGCAGAAGGGCAACAAGCCTCTGATGCACTACAAGATCGAACTCCCGGATGGAAAGAGCGAGGAAGGCGAACTCGTTCCGGGTCAGATGAGACTGATAAAACTTGGATTCGATAAGGAAACCGATCTGCCGCTGAAGGCAAAAGCCATTCTAAAACCGGATAGAAATCAGGATGTCGGAAACGGCAAGGGACATCAGGTCGAGACAACCATATCCGGCGGTGTCGTCGGGATAGTACTGGATGGTCGCGGCAGGCCGTTCACACCACCCGAGGAAGACAGCAAGAGGGTGGAGAAACTTATCGAATGGATAGCTGAACTTGACATATACCCGGTTGATACGCTGAAGAAAATGGTGTAGCAACAGCGGTTGTCATTTGATAATACTCGGAAACATTCGTTTAGATAAACAGGAGTAAGATAAATGGCTCATGCATATACGCCCGGCTTAAAGGTCACCGAGAAGATGACCGTCACAAAGCGGCGGATTCTTCCGCTTAAGGGCGAGGTTGTTGTCAAGGTCGGCGATACGGTAGAGCCGGATACGGTTGTAGCTCGTACCGATCTGCCCGGCAATGTCGAGCCTATGAATATCGCCAATATTCTCGGGTTGCCTCCGGAGGATGTTCCGGATTGCATGCTGAAGAAAGAGGGCGAGCCTATCGAAAAGGGCGAGACTATTGCAATGACCAAGAGTTTCTTCGGTCTGTTCAAATCCGAAGCCAAGTCGAAAATTGATGGCAGCGTGGAGAATGTCTCCAATGTTACAGGTCAGGTGCTGCTCAGAGGTCACCCTATACCGGTTGAAGTCAAGGCTTACCTTAATGGCGTCGTGAAAGAAGTTATAGAGCGGGAAGGTGTGGTTGTTGAGACTATCGGCAGCTTTGTGCAGGGCATTTTCGGTATTGGCGGTGAGACACACGGCGAGTTGAAGGTCGTTGTAGACAGCAGCGAAACCGTGCTGACAGATTCCCTGATCGATGATTCCTGCAAGGATAAGGTTGTAGTCGGTGGCAGTCTCGTAACGGCTGATGCGATAAGAAAAGCTGTTTCAGTCAAAGCCAAGGGTATCGTTGTCGGTGGATTCGATGACAAGGACCTTCGCGATTTTCTCGGACAGGATATCGGTGTTGCCATTACCGGAAATGAAGAGGTTGGCGTAACGCTGGTGGTTACCGAAGGTTTTGGCGAGATTATGATGGCCGGACGTACTTTCGAGCTTCTTAAGTCGAAAGAGGGCATGATGGCCTGCATCAACGGTGCCACACAGATTCGTGCGGGTGTTATCCGACCGGAGGTTGTGATACCGTATACCGGTGAAAAGCAGGTAATGTCTGCTGAGGATGAAGCTAAATCCGCCGGTCTCAGTATCGGATCTCCGATCCGAGTCATCCGTCATCCATACTTCGGAAAACTCGGGAAGGTTGTGGATCTGCAGCCGGAACTGCATAAACTCGAGTCCGAGTCAATGGCTCGAATATTGGCAGTCGAGTTTGACGATGGTGAAAAAGCTGTAATTCCGCGCGCAAACGTTGAGCTGATCGAGGCTTAATTGCTAATTTTGACTTGACTTAAGTCGTGCACCGGGATAAATTTGTGTCAACTTGGATAACGACTTATTAAATAACACAGGCTTACAAGTGATTGTCTCAATTTGTGAATTCAAATACTTAGCCTTTTGATAGATTTAACCAGAGACCGTCCGCTCAAAATCGACGGTCTCTTTTGTTTGTTGTCAGCACTTATGATTAGAATCGCCGTTACAACACTACTGATTATCGCAGTTACCTGTGCTCTCGCAAGCGCGCAGGAAGATACAATTCAGGTTGTAACGGATACTCTGTCCGATTCCGCACTTGCGGTGATTCAGCCGGAGGTTCCAAGCCCGGCCGGTAAAGTTCTGGTTAACGACACCCCCAATGACAACGGTGGTTCAGTTCAGATCAACTGGACAGCATCCGCAGATGATACCGATGGCAGGATTGAACGGTATGAGATCGAGCGGAAGGAAGTCAATGCCTCGGATGACACTTATAAAGTAATCGGGGATGCCACAGCCGGTCAGACCAGAATAACCGACAACTATGCCGAGAATGGTGTTGAGTATGTCTATCGCGTTGTCGCTGTCTCTCTGGCTCAAGCCGGGGATGGTGAAATGCTTGAGGTGAAATCTTACTCGGAATCATCCGCTATCGTCAAGGCTTCCGCTCAATGGTTCAACACAAACCGCACTGTAGTTCTTATTTTCGCTCTCGTGATCGGCTCTCTAATAGTCAACTACATTTCTCAGGCACGGAAGGGCAAGGATCTTTTCATCCGCAAGATTGCGGGTCTCGAGGCTGTGGATGAAGCGGTTGGTCGTGCGACAGAGATGGGTAAAAAGATTTATTATGTGCCCGGCACTCAGGATATGGAAAATATCCAGACAATTGCGGGTGTGACAATACTTGGGCGTGTTGCGAGGCTCGCCGCGCAATATGAGACCGATCTCGATGTTCCGGTGTCGCGTTCTCTCGTTATGGTTACCGCACGCGAGATTGTCAAGGAAGCGTACATGAATGTCGGGAGACCGGATGCGTTTCATGAGGACACGGTTCACTACCTCACCGACGATCAGTTCGGGTATGCCGCCGCGATTGACGGCATGGTGGTACGTGAAAAACCCGCAACGATATTCTATATGGGCGCATTTTACGCCGAGTCACTAATTCTCGCCGAAACAGGAAATTCGATAGGCGCTATACAGATAGCCGGTACTGCGATGCCTGCGCAGCTTCCGTTCTTCGTTGCGGCGTGTGACTACACGCTGATCGGAGAGGAACTGTTCGCAGCATCCGCATACCTTTCCAAAGAACCAAAACTGCTCGGATCGCTCAAGGGTCAGGATATAAGCAAAGGGCTTATACTGGCTGTTATAGCGATTGGAGTGATAATACAGACACTCGGAGTCTACGACTTCGCGAGTCTTTTCAGGATTGCGGCTGATTAAGATATGAGAAGAGAAATACCGCTTATAATTACGGCTGTAGTCGGGATTGCTTTCGTAATCCAGTATTTCATACCGCACTCACCGTTCGACAGATTCGAACAGCTCTTCTCGGACTGGTTCTTCATCATTGCGGCTTGCGCTATCTGGCTCGGTGCGCTGAATCTTCTGAAATTGTCGATTATCAAGGTTCAGAGACAGAAGAAAGACTGGCAATATTCTGTCATAGTTATCGTTTCATGGTTGACGATGGCAATAGCAGGATTCGCCGGTGGTCGGGGATTCCAGACTCCGGGAACGGCATTCGACTGGCTGTATGTGAATATCTATACTCCACTCTCGGCAACGATGTTCGCCATTCTCGCTTTCTTCGTGGCATCGGCGTCATACCGGGCATTCAGAGCACGGAATGTGCAGGCAACGCTGTTGCTTGTCGCGGGATTCCTCGTAATGATGGGTCGTGTGCTCTTTGACGATATATTCTTCGCACCGCTGGGTTGGGATTTCCAGCCGCTCTCCGAGATATCATCATTTATAATGAATTATCCAAACCTTGCCGGACAGCGCGCAATCATGATAGGTATAGCGCTCGGTACTGTATCGACGGCGCTTCGGATAATGCTTGGAATCGAGAGGTCATACCTCGGAGGAGGTGACTGATGGGTTTCTGGGACAAAATGCTTGCCATCGACCGACGATGGATTTTCCTTTTCGTTGGCCTGTCACTTCTAATCCCGATGTCTCTCGGAATTGAAACCAAGCTGTCGATTTCTCCGGAAACGGCGGGTTTGTTTGATGTGTATGAGAATCTTCCGCCCGGTTCCAAAGTCCTCATGTCATTCGATTATGATCCGCCCTCCGCACCGGAGCTTCAACCGATGGCGGATGCCGCTGTCAAGTATGCATTTATGCATGATCTGAAGCTGATTATTATGGGACTCTGGCCGCAGGGACCGCTTCAGGCGGAAATATCTATCCAGAGAGCGCTTGATAGTCCGGAATTGAAAGACAAGGAAGTAGAATACGGTGTTGATTATGTTAACCTCGGTTTTCAGGCGGGTAATGAATTTGTAATTCAGCGCATGGGATCAGATTTCAGGGAAGCATTTGCAATGGATATCCGGGGCAATCGTTATGAGGATATCCCGATTCTTAAGAATGTAAAAAATTTCTCGAACATAGATTTTGCCTTCAATTTTTCAGCAGGCTACCCCGGTACGGTAGAATGGGTGCAGGTTGCGGTTGACCGGTACGATGTCGTTCTCGGCGCTGGGAATACTGCGGTGCAGGCGCCGCTTGCCTACCCGTATCTTGGAGCCGGACAGCTCGTCGGACTGCTCGGTGGAATGAGAGGCGGAGCTGAGTTTGAGGTGGCAACCGGATTTTCTGCAAAGGCGACGGTTTTCATGCTCTCGCAGACATTTGCACATGCGATAGTTATCCTCTTTATAATTGTGGGTAATGTTGCTTACGCAATAACGGGTCGTGGTAAGAGCAAACTGGAAGCGGATCGGTAATATGAACTTCGACATTGGAATCTGGATAGCAGCGTTTCTGACTCTGGGGATTATGTCTTTCCTTTATAAGGATAATCCCTGGTATAAAATTTCAGAGGCTATTTTCATTGGCCTGTCGGCCGGATACTGGTTCGTATCACTTTTCTGGCAGAATCTGGTCTCCAAGCTATGGGACAACCTATGGCCCGCACTCGATGCTCTCTTCACAAGGGGAGAGTTTACCGGAGGTTTACTCTACCTCATTGCAGGAATACTCGGTCTCATGATGCTCATGCGGCTTGTCCCACAGATTGGATGGATATCGAGATGGCCTCTTGCACTCGTTGTGGGCGCCACTGCGGGACTTCAGTTTATTAACTACCTCGTGTCGAATGGTGTGATTCAGGTCTATAACACGATCACGCCCCTGTTCGGTCCGGTCTCTGAAGCCGGAGGTATCGCACCGGTAACGGATGTCTGGCATGGACTCGGAAATGCTCTGATACTGGTCGGTACATTCACCGGTCTGGTATATTTCTTCTTCTCCAAGGAGCATAAGGGCTTTTTCGGAGGAGCGGCGAGAGTAGGAACATGGTTCCTGATGATAACATTCGGAGCATCATTCGGATATACGGTGATGAGCCGTATGTCACTCCTGATCGGCAGACTCGACTTCCTTGTCAATACCTGGATTACGGGAATATTTACCTGATATGAAACATTCAGCCTCAAGTACATTCGCGTTTTTATTTCTGTTTTTGATATTCACAGGTGTCCTGTTTGCGCAGGACGAGCCGATCGATTCTGCGATGGTTGATTCTGTTGCCACCGCTGTCGAGGAAATGGTTCCAGTCAATCCACCGAAACCGGCGCAGCTTGATATAGTGCAGGACAATCCCGGTGATGCCGGAAGTTCGATTCATGTCTCATGGATATTGTCACCCGATGATGGTGCCGGAGATAATGATGTCACCTCTTATATAATATATCGGAGCGAGAGTCCGACGGGACCATTTGAAGCCGTCGGTTCGGCATCAAGGGGACTGGTTGAGTTCGAGGATGCGACAACCACCGATGGTATTGAATACTATTATTATGTCGAAACTGTCGCGGGTGATGATTCCGCGCGTTCGTCAATCTCCAGGCCGATCAAATCATCCGCACAATGGTTCAGCACAAAAGATATTGATACTTTCATCATTGGCTTGATGATTTCACTCTCGGTCATTTTCTTCATCTTTGCCGCTCAGAAGGGGAAAGAGTTATATTTACGAAAGATAGCAGGACTCGAGGCGGTGGATGAGGCTATCGGCCGCGCGACCGAGATGGGCCGACCGATTCTCTTTATTCCCGGCATTCTGGATATGGATGATGTCCAGACCGTCGCGGGGATAACAATCCTCGGTAGAATTGCAAAGACAATAGCGAATTATGATACAAAATTGAATATGCCCGTTTCTCGTTCGATTGTCATGACGACCGCGCGAGAGACAGTCAAACAGGCTTATGTCGCCGCCGGCAGACCGGAGGGCTACTCGGATGATATGGTACACTATCTTACCGATGAGCAGTTCGGGTATGTTGCCGCAGTGGATGGCATAATGGTTCGAGAGAAACCCGCGACCTGTTTCTATCTGGGTGCGTTTTTTGCGGAATCGCTGATTATGGCGGAAACCGGCAACTCGATTGGCGCAATTCAGATAGCGGGTACGGCAATGCCCGCGCAGTTGCCGTTCTTCGTGGCGGCCTGTGACTATACATTGATAGGCGAGGAACTGTTTGCGGCATCCGCCTATCTGTCCGGCGAACCGAAACAGCTCGGTTCTCTGAAGGGGCAGGATATCGGCAAGATGATCGCGATGGCGGCTATACTGATCGGTTGCGGTCTTTTCACTGTTGCCTCGATAACAAACTCGGAGAGCCTGTTGTCGCTGGCAAATACATTCAGATCGATTTTCTCGGCGAGTTAGTTTGATATGAAACGAACAGTACCGCTTGCAATAACATTCATAGTCGGAACCGTTCTCGTTCTGGCGGATTTCATCCCGCACAAACCTTTCGGTAATCTGGGGGATGATTTCTCGCTCTATTTCGATATCATCGCCGTGTTCGCGTTCCTACTCGGCGGCGGTAACCTTATTCGCGTACACCTGACAAAAATCAACAGAAAGAGACCGGACTGGCAATTTTCAATTGTTACGCTGGTCGGTTTTGTTGTTATGCTCGCCGCCGGCATTTTCAAGATCAGTAATCCTGAGGGAATACAGGGGGATGTTGCGGCGATTGGTTCGCTGTTCAACGATCTCTATATGTATATATTCACACCGTTGCAAGCTTCGATGTTCGCCCTGCTTGCGTTCTTTGTAGGGTCGGCATCCTACCGTGCTTTCAGAGCGAAAAACATTGAGGCTACGATTCTCCTGATTGCAGCCTTTATTATTCTGCTTGGCCGGACTCCGTTTGGACTCTGGCTTACTGAGGGACTCACCGGGGATTTGGCGTTTCTTCAGATACCGAACCTCGCTAACTGGGTGATGGATGTCCCGAACCTTGCCGGGCAGAGAGCGATCATGATCGGGATTGCACTCGGTGTAATATCTATGTCACTTCGAGTGATCCTCGGTGTGGAGAGAACATATCTCGGGCAGGATTCGGATTAGGATTGAGATATGGCTAATAACGAAGTACAGAACCAGAGTCTGATCGAAAAGCTGCAACTGATAGACAGGCGTATTATCTTTGTCTTCATCGCCTGTGCTGTAGTTATCCCGCTTCTGGTTGGCGCCACGATGGAAGAGGAGACCACACCGATAGTGCAGGCGTTTTTTGATTATGTAGAAAACCTGCCAGAGGATTCGCGCGTACTTCTCTCCTTCGACTATGGCCCGACCACAGCACCCGAGATTCAGCCGATGGCGGATGCCATCGTGAGACATTGCGCCGAACGAAAATGCAAGCTGTATATGATGGCTGTATGGGCAACGGGACACAATCTCACCGGAGAGACTATTGTAAATGTTTTGAATCCTGAATTTCCGGACTACAAATATGGTGAGGAATATGTGAACCTTGGTTACAAGGCGGGGAATCAGGGTTTGATAAGATTGCTTCTTGTAGATTTTAAGAGGATGTATTCCACCGATGCTGCCGGTACCGCAATAGATTCAATCCCGATGATGGAAAACATAAATAATCTGAAGAATTTCGATCTGATAGTCTCATTCGGTGGCGGATTCCCCGGCATCAAGGAGTGGGTACTGTATGCGGGCGATCCCGGTAATGTTCCGGTGGGTGGTGGATGCACTGCGGTCTCCGCACCGCTGCTCTATCCGTACTATCCGAACCAGTTGATCGGATTGCTTGGGGGCGCCAAGGGAGCGGCGGAGTATGAAAATGCTCTTATCACGGCATACCCGCAGTATGAGAACAAGAGGATGGCGGGGATGAGCCTGATGGTATCGCAGACCGTATCACACATGGTCATCATATTCTTCATCATCTTCGGTAATGTGCTCTACTTCCTGCACCGCAGTAAGCAGAAAGCAAACGGAATTGAAGGGGGGCAGTCATGAGCAAGACCAAAATGACTGCCTGGGTAGTGTTCGCTTTTGTCATAATAGCTTTTGCGGTAAGCGTTGCCCTGAAAGGAGCATTGGTAACGGTTGGAGCTTTCCTCACGCTCTTCATTTTCTCATTCCTATACAAGGATAATCCGTACTACAAATTTGCAGAGCATCTCTTCGTGGGTGTCAGTGCGGCATACTGGATGTGCATGGGATTCTGGGGAACAATGGTGCCGAACCTGTTCGGCAAGCTCTACCCTCCGATGGTCGGTGGTGTACTGCCTGCCCTGAAAGACAATCCTGCCGAGCCATTCATGATCATACCGCTTATCCTCGGTATTCTGCTTCTGATGCGGCTTGCACCGAATGCCGGTTGGATTTCACGCTGGGCGCTCGCATTTATTGTGGGTACAACCGCAGGTCTTAACCTCGTTCGATATCTTAGATCAGATTTCATTCAACAGATAAATAACACCACGTTTTCGCTTTACATTTCATCGGCTGCCGGATTCGATTTCGGTCAGACGATGTCCAATATCGTGATTTTCATCGGCGTTCTATGTGGTCTTATCTATTTCTTTTTCTCGAAGGAACACAAGGGAGCGTTCGGTGCGGGGGCCAGAGTCGGTATTATCGTGCTGATGGTGACATTCGGAGCGTCATTCGGGTACACTGTTATGGCGCGTATCTCACTTCTCGTGGGGAGAATGCAGTTTCTGTTCGGTGACTGGCTCGGGATGATCAAGTAATTTAAGTTCACTCATATCAATCGAGGTTGCGCATGAAATACATACTTCCGGGTTTTCTTGTCGCATTGCTTCTCCTCATGGCTTTATCCGTTACTGCGATAGCGCAGGAGCAGGATGAAACAGTTGGAGAGGATGTTGACACCCTCATGCAACCGATCGAGCAGGAACCTCCTCCAAAACCGGTAATCACAGCCGGAGAGGATAGACCTAATGACAATGGGCACAAGCTCACGATTTATTGGGATTATCCGCAGGAGGCTACAGGCAAGATCGACTATTTCGAAGTCTACAGGGCTGAGTCCCCGGATGGCGAATTCAAGCTGCGGGGAACATCCCCCTCCAACTACTTCGAGTACTTCGATATCGGAGACAGTGACGAAAACGCCGAAGACTACCTTGAGAATGACAAAGATCTATACTACAAAGTTGTTGCGGTAGTCGAAGATGGCCCCTCATCCGAATCGGATGTGGCCGGACCATACCACGCTGTTGGTCAGTGGTTCCACACCGGTAAGGTTCCGGTAATGATTGCTGTAATCATATTTGCAATGTTTACAATCTACTTCATTCAATCTGCCAGAAAGGGTAAAGATCTATTTGTTCGTCCCCTCGCGGGAATCGAGGCGGTTGATGAAGCTATTGGTCGTGCGACAGAGATGGGTAAGCCGATTCTGTACGTACTCGGAATCGGAACAGCTGCCGATATTGCCACGATCGCATCGTTTACTATTCTCGGCCGCGTTGCAAAGAAAGTCGCCGAATACCAGACCGACCTGATCGTACCATGTTACGATGCTATCGTCATGTCGGTCGCGCAGGATGTCGTCAAGTCGGCATACCTTGAAGCCGGCAGACCGGATCAGTATTCGGATGACCAAGTTTTCTTCGTTACCAACGCCCAGTTCGCGTATGTTGCCGGTGTCAACGGCATCATGGTTCGTGATCTTCCGGCGACAAATTTCTATCTCGGTTACTTCGCGGCGGAATCTCTGATTCTTGCGGAGACCGGCAACTCGATCGGCGCGATCCAGATAGCCGGTACCGACCAGGTAACGCAGATACCGTTCTTCGTTGTGGCGTGCGACTACACCCTCATCGGTGAAGAGCTGTATGCCGCATCAGCATATCTCGGACGGGATCCCCTGTTGCTCGGCTCTCTGAAGGCTGAGGACTGGGGGAAGGCTATATTTATGGTGTTGTTGGCATTTGGAGTTCTCGCAGTCGCTTTCGGCTGGGAGGGTTTTCGTGAAATCGTCAGGGTGAATCTGTAAGGAGGATGAGATTATGAAACAACGGATTCCCTTGATAATGGTGTTCACGGTCAGCCTGTTCATGGTGATCCAGTATTTCGTCCCGCTCGACAGTTGGGCGTGGATGTACCAGTATCTTATTGACTGGACAATCATCATCGGCGTGTTCGCACTGCTTCTCGGTATCTGGTCTCTTCTCAGGGTTAACTGGGGCAAGATCAGCCGGAGATCGGAGAACTGGGGATACGCTGTAATAACGCTTGTCGGTTTGTTCGTGATGTTAATCTTCGGGTTCTTCCCCGGTGGAGGAAACCTGAATAACTATGTGTACGAACACTTCTTCTTCTATATTCTCGTGCCGATTCAGGCGACGATGTTCTCGCTGTTGGCGTTCTTCATCGCCTCTGCGGCATTCCGGGCTTTCCGCGCAAGATCGGTTCTGGCGACACTCCTGCTTATTGCAGGTCTGGTCATCATGATCCGGTTCGTACCGATGGGTCCACTCTCTGAACCGATTTCCGATCTCGCGTCCTGGATACTCAAGGTCCCGAACCTTGCAGCCAAGCGTGCGATTATCATCGGTATCGGTCTCGGTGCTGTTGCGACCGCACTAAAAATCATGCTCGGCATTGAACGAGCTTACCTGGGTAGAGATTAGAGGAGGATGCCGGTATGAATATATTCGACAGAATGGTGGCACTTGACCGGCGATGGGTCTTTCTCTTTCTCTTTGTAGTTGTCGCGCTGGCATACTTCTTCAGAAGTCAATTTTCTGTTGGAGTTGTCACGACCGGTGAGGTCGAGTCGATCTACAATTTCATTGAGAATGCTCAACCCGGTGAAAAGATACTTGTCTCATTTGATTATGATCCGAGTTCACTTGCGGAGCTTCATCCGATGTCGCGTGCGATTATGCTACACTGCTTTCGAAAAGGTGTGAAAGTCGTTACCGTTACACTCTCGCAGTATGGTGCAGGTATGGTGGAGGAAATCACTCGAGAGGTTTCGGCGGAAGCGTCCGAGTTGTACGGCAGGGAGATTGTCTATGGTGAGGATTATTGTTTCATTGGGTACAGGCCGTATCCTGCGTTCGTAATTCTCGGTATGGGCGAGAACTTCCGTGTTTTCTTCCCGAGAGATTATTACGATACTCCACTCGATGAGATTCCAATCATGCACCGTGTTCGCAACTATGACGATCTGAAGGGAGTCATCGCGATCACTTCGGGCACGACTTCGGATATGTGGATTATTTATGGCAACGCAAGATACAATATGCCTCTTTCACTCGGTGTAACCGGAGTTATGGCGACCGATTACTATCCGTATCTCGGTAATGCACTCTTCGGACTCATTGGAGGCTGGAAAGGCGCCGCTGAGTATGAGAAGCTTGTGAAGCAGGAAGCGGACGCCAATGAGGGGATGCCGGCACAGGTGGTGGCACATCTTACCATTGTGCTGTTCATCGTTATTGGAAACCTCGGATACCTGATGACCGAGCGTAAAAAGAAAATTACGGTGTAGGAGGAGGTGAGGTAAATGGAAGATAGTATGACTGTAGAGCTTCTATGGACAACCCTCGCGGCTCTTCTAACCGTCGCGACGTTCAGTTTTCTATACAAGGACAACCCGTTCTACAAATTTGCGGAACATCTGGTTGTCGGTGTCGGTGCGGGTTACTTCGCTGTTCTCCTCGTGATGAACAGCCTTAAACCCACATTGATAGATCGTGTAATAATCGGTCAATGGTGGTACCTCATCCCCGGAATTCTTGGTGCGATGATGTGGTTCCGGTTCTCGAAAAAACTCGCCTGGCTCTCGCGATTTCCAATCGCCTTCTATATCGGAACCTCGGGTGTGGCAATTCCGCTGTATATGTATAACAGCGTAAACAGGCAGCTTTCAGCAACGCTGGACCTTACTCCGGGCTTTGGTTCCTTGACAGAATTCTGGAATATTATTATAGTTATTGGTGTGCTGACCGGACTCATGTATTTCTTCTTCTCGAAAGAGCACAAGGGAGCATTCGGCGGCGCAGCAAAATTCGGTATCTGGATTCTGATGCTCGGATTCGGTTCGAGTTTCGGTTACACGGTTATGGCTCGTGTATCACTCTTCGTACAGAGAATAGCATTTCTCGAGGAGTGGTACTTTATGGTAAAGAATTATTTCGTCTGATTTTTCGAAAAGAAGAAACAGTCGATTGTATTTGAGGGTATGATAAGAGAATTAAGAGCGGGTGTGTATGGAGGGTTTTTGCGTATGATTTAGTACTTCGTATCTATTTGTCTCACAGATATTTCAGATCAGAGATTCTTATTGCAGAAAAGCTGTATTATATTGCACTTTTCTGTTGACAGGTTAACTGATTATTATTAAATTACTTACACGGGGAGGATGCTTCGGCTTCCGTCGCCTCGGTAAGTCATTGAAACACTGCTAATTAGAGGGCTGAAGTATTTCGGCAGTAACCAAGGACGGTACTATGGGAAAGATCCAAATCTCTAAACCCAAGCGCCGCAAGAGCAAAAAAAACATGACTCCTGAGGAGATCAAGGCCGCGCGCGCTGAGTACCAGAGAAAGTATTATCTGGCACACCGCGAGAAGGCAAGAGAGTATCAGAGACTGTACAATCTGACTCACAAGAAAAAACAACGTCCCAAGGGAGCAAACGGTGTTGAGTATCGGCGTGAAAAGACCAAGGGCACGCTTAATACTCATGATCTCATGCACGCTCCTGTCGAGAAGACATTAAAAATGCTCGAGAAAATTATCTCGGGAGAGCGTTACTTCACAATGTAAGGGCTGTTCACCGCGGGGTTTGTGCGTACGCCGCCTGGCGAACAAGTTCTTCCTGCTTTGTCTTTTCTGAAACTGAACCGCCTGCAATGGTGTTATGGGTATTTATGTCAAGAAACATCTTGCGTGAGGGAATCAACTTAAGTAGAATTGTGCCAAAATAAGTCTACGATTATTGGTGAAATTACTACTTTTCACGGGGAGAAGATAGAATATGGCAAGGAAGACGGCAACAGCCACTAAGGGAACGTCCGGAAAAAGCACACGGAAAAAGAAGCCAAAGATGGTCTATTTCTTCGGTGGTGGCAAGGCCGAAGGTGACGGGTCAATGAAGGAGCTTTTGGGAGGCAAAGGAGCCGGACTCGCTGAGATGACAAATGCAGGTATACCGGTTCCTCCCGGATTTACTATCACATGCGAGGCTTGTAAGTTATTCTACGAAAACAATATGAGTTCTCCTCCCGGTATGGAGGATGAGGTCGACAAAGCCATTGCAAGGCTCGAGAAATTGACCGGCAAGAAGTTCGGCGGGAAGGAAGATCCGCTTCTGGTTTCTGTCCGGTCGGGTGCCCCGATCTCTATGCCGGGCATGATGGATACGGTTCTGAACCTTGGACTCAATTCCGAGACTCTGCAGGGGATGATCGAAAAGACACAAAACGAACGTTTTGCGTATGATATTTATCGTCGGTTTATCCAGATGTTCGGCGATGTCGTGCTTGGAATAGACAAGGAGATATTCGACGAGGTAATTGAGAAGAAAAAGAAGAAGCGTCAGGTCAGGCATGACTCTTCTCTCTCTGCGGATGATCTCAAGGATGTATCCGGTAAATTCAAGAAGATTATTAAAGACAAGACCGGAGAGGACTTCCCCGAAGATCCTGTCCGTCAGCTTAAGATGTCTCGTGATGCAGTGTTCCGCTCATGGAACAACCCGCGAGCTATAACATATCGCAAGCTCAATGACCTGATCGAGGAAACCGGAACCGGTGTCAACGTTCAGCTTATGGTGTTCGGGAATCTCGGTGAAACCTCGGGTACGGGTGTCGGTTTTACACGGAACCCGTCTACCGGTGAGAAGGAGTTTTACGGAGAGTATCTTCTGAACGCACAGGGCGAGGATGTGGTTGCCGGTATCCGCACTCCGAAACCTATCAATGAGCTTGAAGATGATATGTCGAAAGTCTACAAGGAACTGCGTGATATAACAGACAAGCTTGAACTGCATTACAGGGATGTTCAGGACTTCGAGTTTACGATAGAGGATGGCGTTTTGTATATGCTCCAGACTCGAACCGGTAAAAGGACAACCCCTGCTGCGGTCAAGATCGCGGTTGATATGGTGAAAGAGGGTTTGATTTCGGTTGATGAGGCTCTCATGCGGGTCCGCCCGGAAGACCTCGACCAGTTGTTGCATCCGCGTATCAGCCCGAATGCGAAATATGAAGTTATTGCAAAGGGACTTGCCGCATCTCCCGGAGCTGCATCCGGTAAAGTTGTCTTTACTGCCGACCAGGCAGTTGAGAGAGCGGAAACCGGTGAGAAGGTGATTCTTGTCCGGACAGAGACCAATCCTGATGACATTCATGGAATGGCTGCCGCTGCAGGTATTCTTACATCTCGTGGAGGAATGACCTCTCACGCAGCAGTGGTTGCTCGTGGTATGGGCAAGTGCTGTGTTGCCGGATGTGAAGATATCCGTGTCTATGAGTCGAAGCGACAGTTTGCAGTCGGTACGCAGGTTTTCAAGGAGAGCGATACCATAACCCTCAATGGATCAACCGGTGAGGTTATGAAGGGTGATGTCGAGACGATCGATCCCGAGCTTTCCGGCGAATTCGGTGAATTCATGGAATGGGCCGATGAATACCGCAGACTCGGTGTCCGAACAAATGCGGATACACCGAATGATTCCTCAACGGCGAGATCATTCGGTGCTGAGGGTATCGGACTCTGCAGGACCGAGCATATGTTCTTTGCCGAGGAGCGTCTCCCGATAGTCCAGCAGATGATTCTCTCGGAATCACAGGCTGACCGTCAGACTGCTCTCGATCAACTCCTGCCGTTTCAAAAAGCCGATTTTAAGGGTATTCTCTCGGCGATGGAGGATCTTCCTGTAACGATTCGTACGCTTGATCCTCCGCTCCACGAGTTCCTCCCGAGAATTGAGGAGATTGACGCGAAGATCAAGGAACTCGAAGAAAAAGGCGCTGAAGAACAGAAGATCGAGAAACAGCGAGCAATCAAAAAACGTGTAGAAGAACTGCACGAACAGAATCCCATGCTCGGACACAGAGGATGCCGTCTCGGTATTACCTATCCGGAGATAACCGAGATGCAGACTCGCGCAATAATCTCGGCAGCATGTGAGCTTAAGAAATCGGGTAAGAAGGTCTATCCCGAGATCATGATTCCTCTCGTCGGTCATGTCAACGAACTCGCAAATCAGCGCGAAGTTGTCGTAAGAGTTGCCGAAGAGGTAATGCGACAGTATAACACCGAGGTGGAATACAAGGTCGGTACGATGATCGAAATACCGCGAGCTGCACTCACTGCCGATGAGGTTGCGGAAGTCGCTGAGTTCTTCTCGTTCGGTACCAATGATCTTACACAGATGTCGATGGGATTCTCGCGTGATGATGCCGCCAAGTTCCTCAAATACTATGTAGAGAAGGGTATCCTTCCAAAAGATCCGTTCGTTTCTCTCGATCAGTCCGGTGTCGGGCAGCTCGTTGAAATGGGTGTGAAAAAAGGTCGTTCCACCAAGGACGATTTGAAGGTTGGAATCTGTGGTGAACATGGTGGTGATCCGGCATCGGTCAAGTTCTGTCATCGCACCGGGCTCGACTATGTGTCGTGTTCGCCGTTCAGAGTTCCGATTGCCCGTCTCGCTGCTGCGCAGGCCGTAATTGAGGAGAGTGGTGGACCCTCAGGTAAGGGTAAAGGAAAGCCGAAGGCGAAACCAAAGAAGAAAGCCGCTGCGAAAAAGTCGACAAAGAAGACTGCCAAAAAGTCAACGAAAAAGGCTGCTAAGAAAACAACGAAGAAGACTGCGAAAAAAACCGCTTCCCGCAAGTCGACCGCGAAGAAAACCACGAAAAAGGCAGCCAAAAAGTCGACTAAGAAAACCACTAAAAAGACAACGAAGAAGAAAACCAGCCGGAAGAAAAAGTAGACTTCAGGCAGATAAGATAAAAACGAAACAGCGTCGGAGCTTTACGGCTTCGACGCTGTTTTTATCAGGCAGTGCTGCATTTAATTGTAACTGTGCCGATCTCCGGAAAAACAGCTTGACTTGAGATGAACTTGCGCTATTGTTCCGTGTTCTCAACAGAAAGGAAACGAGGATACCGATGATAAGGGAAACACGGTCCGGTCGGATGGACCTTGACTATATAATGAGACCGAAGTCGATAGCCGTGATCGGAGCGACTCCGAGAAAAGGCTCGATAGGTCGTGAGATACTCCACAATCTGATTACCTATGAATTCAACGGCAAGATATTCCCGGTCAACCCGAATCACAGTGTGATACATTCTATCAAATCCTATTCGAGTATTCTCGATGTGCCGGACTCTGTCGATCTCGCCGTTATAATCGTCCCGCGGGAGAAAGTAGCGGCAGTTGTCGACCAGTGTGGTGAGAAGGGTGTTAAGGGAGTTGTCGTTATTACCGCCGGATTCCGCGAGGTTGGTCCAACCGGTCTGAAACTCGAACTCGAACTTACAGAGCGAATCGAATACTGGGGCATGAGGATGATCGGTCCCAATTGTTTCGGGATTATCAACACAAATCCTGAAACCATGATGGATGCCACTTTCTCGAAAGTCTATCCGAAACGCGGTAAAATCGGGTTTATCTCTCAGTCCGGTGCGCTCGGTGAGGCAATTCTCGCTCAGGCTACCGACATGAATCTCGGACTTGCGCAGTTTGCCTCGATTGGTAATAAAGCCAATATATCCGGTAACGATCTCCTTGAATACTGGAAGGATGATCCTGATATTGATATAATCCTGATGTATCTCGAAAACTTCGGTAATCCCCGCCATTTCACATCAATTGCAAGAGAGTTAACGAAGATAAAGCCGGTTGTGGTCGTTAAGTCCGGCACTACCATGAAGGGCGCCGCGGCAGCTTCCTCGCACACCGGAGCGCTTGCCGGAACGGAGGTTGCGGTCGATGCTCTCTTCGAGCAGACCGGTGTGATAAGGGTGTCATCCATAGAGGAACTATTCGACGCAGCATCCGCGCTGGCGCGCATGCCCGTACCGAAGGGTAACCGCGTGAGTATAGTTACCAATTCCGGAGGTCCCGGTATTCTTGCAACGGATGCACTTATCAGTCTCGGCATGGAGATGCCGGATTACAGGGATGAGACGAAGGAGAAAATCCGTCCGCACATGCCGCCCGACACTCCGATTCACAACCCACTCGATCTGGTCGCGGGAGCTACCCATGTGGAGTTCAAAGCCGCTCTTGAGGCAGCAATTCAGGATGACAGCTTCGATTCGGTGCTCTCCATTTTTGTGCCACCGATTACAGTGGATCAGATGAAGGTTGCCGAGGGAATCGTCGATGTGAAGAATCGATTCGACAAGCCCCTGTATGCCTGTTTCATGGGTGTGTCATGGTATTCCGAAGGTTTTGAATACCTTAAAACGAACGGTGTCCCTGCGTATATCTTCCCGGAATCGATAAGCAAGACACTCGCCAAGATTGACAAATACCGTAATTTCCGCGACAGGGAGGAGGGCAGATTCCCGTCTTTCGATGTCGATCGTCAGAGGGTGAGAAAGATAATCAACGATCATCTTGCACGTGGCGAAAGCGAGATAATCGGTCGTGAAGCGCTCGATATTCTCGATGCATATGGTGTCCGAGCAGCCAAATATGAATACGCCTTCTCTCCGGATGAGGCGATTGAAGCGGCAACAAAAACCGGTTATCCGGTTGTCATGAAGGTCAATACTCCACGAATTCTCCACAAGACAGAATTAGGAGCGGTTAAAGTGGATCTCCGTGACAGCCGTGAGGTCGTGGCCGCGTGGAATGAGATGGAGAGAAGTATTCGGGAGCAGGCTGGTTCCGATGAGGCATTCTCGGTTGCGATTCAGGGTATGGTCAGGGGAGGAATAGAGACCGTAATGGGAATGACTACCGATCCCGCATTCGGACCGCTTCTTATGTTCGGACTTGGCGGTATCTATGTCGAGGTTATGAAAGATGTCGTTTTCCGCGTGAATCCGGTAACTGATATCGAAGCTCGCGAAATGGTTCAGCGTTTGCGCGGTTATGAACTTCTGCGTGGATTCAGAGGTTCTGAGCCTGTCGATCTCGATCTGCTGATAGATTCTATCCTGAGATTATCACAGCTTGTTGCGGATTTTCTTGAATTCAAGGAACTTGATGTCAATCCATTTATCATTGCACCGACTGCCGATAACACTGCCGCAGTCGATGCACGTTTCATCGTGGAAAATATCGACAAGAAGAAGTAATCTTCGCTTTAACCGGTGTTTTTCGGTTACATCCTCTCAATGGCTTCTTCGTATGATGTAAATCCCGGAATCCTGTTCGATTCCAGTTTCGGTCTGTGGAAAGCCGGATCATCCCGGATGATCTTCAGGAGTTCATCGCGCTTCTCCGGAGCGGCAAGATGAGCAATGCCAACCGCTCTCTCCCCGAGGCTTAACCTTCTCGGATCAAACGCACCGTGCTCGGTTACTATAATTACCTGATCGGCCGGTATTGCAGTTGTAGTAATGCCGGCGGGACATCTATCCACGATTTTGGAGATGCCTTTGCTGGTCATGGATTTCAGCGCAATTATAGCCACTCCGCCCTCGGAGTATTGGGCACCGCGAATAAAATCGCTCTGGCCGCCGACGCCGGAGTATATCTTTCTCGCATCAAGAGAGTCTGCCCAGATGTTACCCTGCAGATCAACACCGATTGCACTGTTAATTGTCACCATCCTCGGCTGCTGGGCAATACGGAATACGCTGTTGGTATAGTCACTGGGACGGCTCTGCACTGAACTGTTGAAGTGGAGCCACTCGTATCCCTTTTGATCTGCAGCAAGAAAGATCGAGGAGATCGAGAAATTGATATTGCTTTTCCAGCGGTTTGTGACAACTCCTCGTTCAATCAGCTTCTGCATTGCGGATGCGAATAACTCGGTATGAATTCCGAGATCGCCTATTCCGCGTTTAAGTATCGCGGTCGTTACAGCCTCTGGGACTTCGCCGATACCATACTGAAGAGTTGATCCCGGTTCATCGCCTCGTCCATCCCTGACATACAGGGCGGCTATAATCTCGCCTATGCGTACCGCGAGGTCATCCGGCTGTTTAACCGGGCTTGAGGGTAACTCGTAATCGCTGTCATAGATATAGTCGATATATTCTTCCGGTATCGTGGTTCCGAGCACGAAAGGCATCTGCGCATTTCTTTCGGCTATGACCAGTCCCCCACGTCTTTTGGTGGAGTATATTGAGGCGAGTACAGCTTCAACTGTTGTACCGAGCGAGTAGTTACCACCCTTGTCGGGTCCCTGTACACTCAGAAGCGTGACATTCGGACCACCGGACCTCTTCGCATACTTGGGAATCTCCGATAGATGCATGGGGTGATATTTCGCCCATCCCCTATTAACAGCTTCACGGGTAATATGGCTGTTGAAGAGAACCCTGTGTGTAATTGTCTTACAGCGTTCCTCGGAGTATAAAGGAAGAATTCTTTCACCCAGTGGCAGAACGCTGTAGAGTGCTACGTGCCGTATTGATGTGTCTTCTGCAAGCTTAAGCAGAAGTTCCTGCGGAGTAGCTGCATTACCGGATGTATAGATTACACTACCCGGTTTAAGTGTTTTAGCATTGATTGCTTCTTCTGGAGTTTTTACCTTTTTCATGCCGTGAATTTACAAAAATAGCTGATTTAGTCCAGACTTTTGAATGCCGGATATTCACTTTTTTGCTGTTTCAAGTGAATATCTACCTTAAGATAACGGTAGTTCAAGGAAATAAGACCAATCAACTAATACAAGGAGGTCTGATTATGTTGAAGACTCATCACAGAAAAGCAATCAAAGTGGTTGTCGCAATGGCTCTGCTATTCTCGATTCCACTTTTGACAACGGGTTGCGGTACTCAGGTGCCATCCGGACACCACGGTGTGAAGTACCTTAAGTTTGGCGGTGGGACCGAGATGGGGAAAATCTACGGTGAGGGATTCCAGTGGCATCTGCCGTGGAACTCGATCTATGTCTATCGTACCCAGACTCAGGAGACCAAAGAAACGCTGAATGTACTATCGTCCGATGGTGCGACGATCGCGCTCGATGTCTCCGTCTGGTACCGCCCGATAGCTCCCAAGCTCGACAGCCTTCAGGTAACAATCGGTCCACGCTACATGGATATCGTTATCAATCCGGCTCTGCGTGGAATAGCGCGCGGTACGGTGGGATTGTACAAGCCGGAGGAGATATACTCATCCAAACGCGAGCAGATCGCCACTGAAATAAGAGAGGGAATGCGCGAGCAGATGGCGAAACGGTTTATCGAGATCGATGATGTTATCATCCGTGATGTCACACTGCCGAAGAAGATTACCGATGCGATAAATGAAAAACTTGCCGCAGATCAGGAACAGCAGCGGATGGAGTTCGTGCTCCTGAAGGAGACGCAGGAGGCTGAGCGTAAGCGGATCGAGGCGCAGGGTATATCCGACTTCCAGAAGATCGTTTCATCCGGGTTGACACAGAATCTGTTGAAGTGGAAGGGGATCGAGGCAACGGAGAAACTGTCCAACTCCCCTAATGCGAAAGTCGTCGTGATCGGTTCGGCCAAAGACGGCCTTCCACTGATCCTCGGCGGTAACTGATAGACTGTGTATTATGTGAATATTCGTAGCCCGGGGCTGTCTGCCCCGGGTTTCTTTTGATGTTATTGCTCAGCATCGTAGGTCAGGATCCCTGTGTGGTCCTGACGCGCACCGAATCCATCCGTTATCCGCACAGGAAGGAACCCTTTCCTTCCGGCAAATCCTCGTCTGCTGTCAGGAAAGGTTCCTGACAGCGCAAACATTTCGTATCTTGTTCTATCCTTGTCGAAACCTTTGTGGTCTCGACATGGCAAAACCACTAAAGGATTTTGCCCTACTCGAATGCTGGCAGCAAACGATAAATTGTGGTTGGTGTACATCATGAGGTTGTCCAAAAAGTAGGTCGTGTTCCGAATCCGGCAGGTGCCGGATGAGAAACGCGACAAGTCTATCTTATTACAAACATGTCGGGTTTCTACGTTCGTTTCACTCACTCCGGAACGCCAACCTACTTCTTGACATCTTTTTGGGACAGCCTCTCATCGTGCACCAACATAAATCTATATTGTATCATCCACCCGTTTTTTGAATCAGTGAAACATAAATGAATCGCTCTCCGTATAGAACCTATCGGAACGAAACTGGTACTGCAGTTAGATTGGGAGATGGCTCATGGGAAAGAAAATTGCAATCATCGGCGGTATAATCGTAATTGTCGTCGTTGCCATAGTCCTCGGATTTTCAAGATCATCCTCAAATGATGAACAGGGCTTGACGATTCATAAGGTCGAGCGGGGCCATGTGGTTGATAAGGCAATGGCGATCGGGCAGATAGAGCCCGAACGCGACATCATGGTCAAATCGCAGATTTCCGGGATAGTCGCGAAAGTTCACGCTGAAGTTGGTGACAGAGTTGAGGTTGGAAATCCTCTCTTCGATATCGCTCCTCAGCCCACACCGATTGAGTTTGCCGAAGCGAAAAGACAGGTGGAACTCGCTGAGGTAACATTTCATAATGCCAGTAAAGGGTATGAAAGAGTTAAGGGGTTGTTTAAGAAGGACCTGATTTCTCAGAGCGAACTTGATGATGCCCAGAGCGATTATGAGGAATCGGAGGTGAGACTTAAATCCGCAAAGGAAAAGCTTTCACTCATTCAGGAAGGCAAGACGAATATCGCGGGGCGTGAGGTCGAGAATGTCATACGCGCACCGATCACCGGAGTTGTTCTTCAGAGATTCGTCGATGAGGGTGATCCGGTAGTACCGCTGACATCATATCAGCAGGGGACGGAGCTTATGGCTCTTGCGGCAATGGACAGCCTGATATTCAGAGGGACTGTAGATGAAATTGATGTCGGCAAGCTCGAGGAGGGAATGGATGTACAGATACAGATCGGTGCCATCCCGAATGACACGATCTATGGTGTACTTATGAAAATCTCTCCCAAAGCGCGTAAGGAGGACAACACGACTGTATTTGATGTCGAGGTCATGATTTCGTCCCAAACCGGGAACTCGACCCTGCGCGCCGGATATTCAGCTAATGCGGAGATTATTGTTAACGAGAAGAAGGATGTACTCGTGGTGCCGGAGCGTCTGGTTACTTTCCGAAATGACTCCACGTTTGTTTCCATGCGGGATTCCATCGGTACGGTATCCGAGATGCCGATTGAAATCGGTCTTTCGGATGGAATAACGGTCGAGATTGTCGAAGGCCTCGAGGAGGGTCAGGAGATAGTCGAGAAACCCCCGAAAACAATTGAGTAGCACTCCATGCACTTGATGTTCGTAAAACAGATCCTTCGCGATATGCGGGGACAGAAACTGCGCTCTGCTCTAACCCTGTTCGGGATATTCTGGGGTACTGCCGCTCTCATTCTGCTCGGTGCGTTCGGACATGGTATACACGCACATCAGGAGAAACAGTTCAAGGGGCTGGGCGAGAATATTGTCATCATGTTCCCCGGCAGAACCTCCATCAATTATGAGGGGTTGCCAAAGGGCCGCAGAGTTATGCTGCGTCAATCGGACGTTGTACTCATGAAGCAACAGATACCCGAACTCGAGGGAGCATCAATCGAATACCAGAACTGGAGTATCAACATTGTTCGCGACAGGGTTAAGCTTGTTTCGCAGATAGCGAGTATTTCACCGGAGTATGGTCCAATGCGCAATGTGATCCCGGACTGGGGAGGACGGTTCATAAATGATGTCGATGTTGAATTGCGCCGTCGTGTCTGTTTCCTCGGCAATGACCTCGCGGAGGACATATTCGGAACCGAAGATCCGATTGGTCAGGTGATTCAGATTCAGGGTGTGCCGTTCAAAGTTATCGGTGTGATGATAAAGAAGGGTCAGGATTCATCCTACAGTGGGCGAGATGCTAACAAAGTATTTATGCCATATACAACAGCCGAGATGATGTTTGGACATTTGTATGCTGACATAATTATCTGGAAAGCCAGGTCTCTCGAAGTACACGAAACCGCCAAGCAAAAAATATTCGAACTGCTCGGGAAGAAACACAAGTTCAGTCCCGATGACAAACAGGCTCTCTCGATGTGGGATACGACAGAGAATATGGAGTTCTTTTCAGCCTTCTTCTGGGGATTCAGGATATTTCTCCTGATGATATCTTTTGCAACGCTTATAGTCGGCGGTATCGGAGTTGCGAACATCATGTATGTGGTGGTCAAGGAGAGATCGAAAGAGATCGGGCTGAAGTTGTCGCTCGGCGCTAAAAAAGGATTCATTCTAATTCAGTTTTTACTCGAAACGCTGTTTATAACATTCATCGGTGGTGTGAGTGGTTTTGCATTTGCCATGCTTCTGATAAAATTGCTTGGCTCGGCGGACATTGAGGACTATGTCGGTATACCGAGTATCTCGCCGGTGGAGGCAATACTGTCGGTATCGGCTCTCATGCTGATCGGCGTTCTTGCGGGCTTTTTTCCGGCAAAGCGCGCTGCCAGCCTTAATCCCGTACAATCACTAAAGATGTAATTATGCGATATATCTGGAGTAACATAAAGCTGATAACCAAGCTCTTTTTCCGTGAGTTAAAGAGCCAGAAACTTCGCATGTCGCTGACTATGGCTGCAATTATCTGGGGCACTCTCTCTATCACAATGCTCCTTGCATTCGGAGAAGGTTTGAAAAACCAGCTTGCAATCAATCAGAAGGGACTCGGTGACGGAATAATACTTGTCTGGGGAGGGCAGACTGAGAAGACATACAAGGGACTTCCCAGAGGACGACCCATCCGTTTCCGTGAGGATGTCATTCCATACATTCAGAAACACATTCCGGAACTGGAAGCTGTATCCGGAGAGTTCATTACATGGGGTCGTGAAATTACGTACGGTAGTAACAGTGTTAATAACAAGATTAACGGTGTCTCTCCCGAGTATGAGTTCATGCGATCTCTCTATGCTGAGAAGGGTGGGCGTTTCTTCAATAAGCTCGATATGGAGGAGAAACGCAGAGTTGTATTTTTAGGGAATGAACTGCGGGATGACCTGTTTGGCAAACCGGGTACACCCGGATATGTCGATCCTATAGGAGAGGTTATCGAGATCAGCGATATCCAGTTTACTGTTATCGGTATCATGCAGGAGAAGATGCAGATGGGCATGTATTCCGGTCCCGACTGGAACACTGCATTCATTCCCCGCACGACATTCGGAACTATATTCACACGGCGTACTCTCAGCAATCTCGTAGTCAAGCCATGGGATATAGGTCAATCCGAGTATATCAAGGATCGGTTGTATGACATCCTTTCGTCCAAATACCAGTTTGATCCCGAAGACAGCCGGGCGCTGTCGATCTGGGATGTTATCGAGAACGCTGAAGTCATGAACAAAGTTATGATCGGAATGCAGATATTCTTTGGTGTAATAGGCGGACTGACCCTGCTTGTCGCGGGTGTCGGTGTCGCGAATATAATGTACGTTGCCGTTCGTGAACGGACGGCTGAGATCGGTGTGAAAATGGCAATGGGCGCAAAGCGCGGGCAGGTCATGGTTCAGTTTATGCTTGAAGCGCTTCTGATTGCCGGTATCGGGGGGGCAATCGGCCTGTTCCTGTCATTTTCCATCGCCGGTATTCTTGGATCGATACCGATGGAATCGGATGCAATCAAATGGCTCGGTAAACCGACTATATCCGTGCCGATTGCGCTTATAACCATTTCGGTTCTGGCTATGATCGGTCTTGTGTCCGGGTTTTTCCCGGCGCGCCGTGCGGCATCGGTCAACCCTGTGGAATCTCTTCGATATGAATAGCGAGGTAGTGTCATGATGATCGAGATGGAAACCATTCGCAAGCATTACAACACCGGTAAAATCAAGGTCGAAGCTCTGAAGGGTGTCGATCTCGAGATTGACGCTGGAGAGTTTGTATCCATTGTGGGACCGTCCGGATCGGGGAAATCAACCCTCATGAACATAGCGGGTTGTCTTGATACGCCATCCGATGGTAAGTATCGTCTTGATGGTGAGTCTGTCGAGAAACTGAGTATGTCCCGCCTCGCGGAGATACGGAATCGCAAGATCGGTTTTGTATTCCAGGCGTTCAATCTGCTGCCGTACGCTTCGGCGTTCGAGAATGTCGAGCTGCCGATGATCTTCGGTAACGTGCACGCGAAAGAGCGCAAGAAGAGAGCAACGGAGCTTCTGGAACGCGTAGGACTCGGGGATCGCCTCGATCACAAACCAAAGGAACTCTCGGGAGGAGAGATGCAGCGCGTGGCGATTGCGCGCGCTCTCGCGAACAAACCGAAATTGATTCTCGCGGACGAACCGACGGGTAATCTCGATTCGAAATCGGGGCGGGCAATCATCGATCTGTTTGAAGAACTGTGGAAATCGGGATCAACTATTCTCATGATTACGCACGATTCCACAGTTGCAACCCGCACGAATCGCGTGGTGTATCTCAAGGACGGTTTAATTCACAGCAAACCGCGCGAGATGGCGGCGGACATGAAAGCACTGCGTGATAGAAAGAGGCTCGATGCCATGAGGTAGCGCTATTTCGCCTTAATTAAAACCTCATTTCGTGATTGAAGTCGATTTTGCTTGCATTAAGCTTATTACTGAGAATATAGTAATTGAATTTACTGAAAATCAGTTTGCAATTATCTCTATATTCTTCAATGGTTTTTCCTCCGCAATACCTCGGTTCGAGTGCTATGTCAATGATCTGTGAGTTAAGAACGAGGTTCCGGAAGAAATCCTTACTTGATAAGCGCTCTGATTTATAGAATCCTATGCCATGACTCATCTCATATTCCCAAACACATTCGGGCCATGGAAATATACACTCTTTCCATATAGTAGTGAAGTAGTCTAGATCTATGCTTATAAGAACGTCACGCGTTGGCTGTGTGAATTGGAAGCGATACTCGTCACAGTTCCAACCTAAGAGGTTCCAGAACAGATTGTGAGAGGCTTCTTCATGGTATTCACCTCGAAGTTGGTTACTAATTTCAGATGAGAGGTAATCCAGGTAAATCACTAGGTGCCTCAATTTATTGTCAAATACAATCTCCTCTGCACTTATTGATGAGGAGTTATCAAGTTTAATTTCACGTCCATTTTCTCGGCTACGATCGTGTGCGCCGCCAAAGAGAATTGCATCACCAAATACACCAAGCTGCATGCCTATCCGAATCCAGGTATTATTATTACTGTCCACTATCTCTTTTGAGAGAAACTCCATTTCAGGTTGCGGATTCCCAGCATTCCTGCAATCAATAATCCGCTTTTTCAAGTGTCTCAAATACGACATGTCTCTGTGGCCATCAAACATAACCAGCGTGCAGGGTTTGGATAGCAATCCGAGTTGTTGAGCATGATAGGCCAAGTACATTGTCCAACCATGGCTGCGATGGATAAACACAGGCTTGTTGTTGAAGAATTGCAGATTGAACGCATTGCGGAGTAGGTCTTCTGGCAATCCCTTTTTTATCATGTCGGGTGTTAGATTATTACTCATTCACTAACCTATATATGGAATTCCACGATATCCTTATCCGACAGCTCATATTTGAGTGTGACCCGCTGACCGTCGAACTTGCCGTCACCCCACACCTTGGCGAATTGTAATTTTTGAGCGAAATCCTTGTGCAGCTCGAAAGCTGCATCCTCGACAGTCGACCCAATTGGCAGGACTATTGGATCGACGAAATTAACATCCTTCCCCGGAGATTTCGTGTATACCCTCATTATTTGCAGCGATTTGAAAACATGCCGCTGCAACCGGTCGATTCCCTCGCGGAGACGGCATGATATCGGGATGATATCGAAACGGTCGCCATAGAATTCCTTTAATATTTCGAGCCGTTCTTGGGCACCCGGAGTGTTCTTCTTGTTTGCGGCGATAAAAGCCCGCTTGCAGAATTGCGAACCCTCCCACTCCTCGGGGATTTCCTTTTTGACAAGCACCATCTTGAGTTCATCGAGCTTCGACACGACCGCATCCAGTCCTTCGAGGACATCATCCGCCGAAAGGTCCGCCATCAGGATGATCAGGTTGCTGTTCCGGATTATGTTTGTCATCCAGTTTTCGTAGAAATCCGGTGCGATGGGTGGCAGATCGATGATCTGGAACTGGATCGTCTCGAATTCCATCATCCCCGGAGTGGGTGTGCGGGTGGTGTAGGGATAGTCGGTAACCTCCGTTTCCGCCGCTGTAACAGTCGTCAGGAATTTTGACTTACCGCAGTTTGGCGGACCGAGAAGGATTATCTGCGCGGCTCCGTGCCGCTCGACATGATCGACCGCAGAATGACGGCTGCCGCTTGACTGCTTCTTTGGGGATTCGAGTTGCTGCCGGAGTTTTGCCATGCGGGTTTTGATATCGGCACGCATTTTTTCGGTCCCCTTGTGCTTGGGGATGACACGCATCATCTCCTCGAGACACGCGAGCCTCTCATCATCCGACTTCGCCGCCTTATAGCGATCTTCGGCTTCCTTATATTGTGGAGTCAAATTCGCCGGCATACTATGAATATCTTCGAGTTACTGTCGATTGTCAAGTGTGACATTGTAAACAAGAGCGTGTTAGGATCCCATCTTCATCCGCGTGGCTCGAGGCTGCGACTCGGGTTTCAATCACATGTTTGCAAATAGCGAAGATTGCACTATGAACAAAACAGGATTCGCTGCGATTGATGTAATTCTCTTTTACCCGAAATTGTAAGAAACCCGGGGGCACCCCCGGGCCACGCAGACCAATTCTGTGGCTGGTGTACGTCCCGTGCACCAGCTTTTATTATGTTGGCCCGCGAGACGTACGCCAACCACAGGAACGATACTTGACCTGTCACCCCTGCGCAGGCAGGGGTCCAGGCCTTGTCTGTAAAAGGCATCGTTGTTTTCATATCGTACATTGATTTCGGTCATTCCTACGGATGGTTGGGAAGACCGTGAGTTAACGTCATCCATAGAGATGCAGCGTAGGTCTCTTGTAAACTTGCCTGGATACCCGCCTGCGCGGGTATGACATTGAAGGATCTGGTCGTATTATGTGGCTGGTGTACGTCCCGTACACCAGCTTTTATTATGTTGGCGAACGAGGACATACGCCAACCACAGGAACGATACTTGACCTGTCACCCCTGCGCAGGCAGGGGTCCAGGCCTTGTCTGTAAAAGGCATCGTTGTTTTCATATCGTACATTGATTTCGGTCATTCCTACGGATGGTTGGGAAGACCGTGAGTTAACGTCATCCATAGAGATGCAGCGTAGGTCTCTTGTAAACTTGCCTGGATACCCGCCTGCGCGGGTATGACATTGAAGGATCTGGTCGTATTATGTGGCTGGTGTACGTCCCGTGCACCAGCTTTTATTATGTTGGCCCGCGAGACGTACGCCAACCACAGGAACGATACTTGACCTGTCACCCCTGCGCGGGAATGACAACGTGAACTCCGCTTTGATACACCACAGCCTTTGTTGCGGTAGATCGTGCTTGCTGTGAGGTCGTATCGGTGGTATCATCTCGATGTAGCTTCAGAGCAAGATTTAACGGAGGTATGATGGCGAGAGCTAAATCGGATGAATGGTACAAGAGCGCATTTCAGGATGACTATCTGTGGCTTTATAAGCACAGGTCCGAGGAAGCTGCGGAGATTGAGGTCGCTACCGCTATCAAACATCTTCCGTTCGAATCGGGACAGAGCGTGCTCGATCTCGCGTGCGGCGCGGGTCGTCACATGCTCGCATTATCGGATTACAAAGCTCGGTTGACCGGAGTTGATCTCTCCGATACCCTTCTGGAACAGGCTCAAAATCGTTTCGATTCCGCCGGTGTAAAGGCTCGTCTTGTGAAGTCAGACATGAGAGAGTTACCGTTCGATGAGGAGTTCGATGGTATCACGATGTGGTTCACATCATTCGGATATTTCGAAAAAACCAGCGAAGACTTAAAAGTCCTTCTCGAAATCAAGCGTGTTCTAAAACCGGGTGGCTGGTGGTGGATTGATCTTCCAAATCCGACTCATCTGATAAAACATCTCGTGCCTCACTCAGAGCGCGAGGTTGAGGGTCCAAACGGTACCGCACGGGTTACAGAAAACCGGAGTATCGTTAGCGATTGTGTCGTAAAGAGAATAGAGGTGAACGATACTGCCGGGCATCGCAGATATACCGAACGGGTCCGTCTATATCCTCCCGAGCGATTCGGGTATATGGTCAAGCGATCCGGATTGACAACACTCGGTATTCTCGGTGATTATGATGGATCGACACTGACGCCGAATGTTCCCCGACAGATCTGGTACGGTCTCAAGCTATAGATAGTATCACTACCTTAATGCAATACAGGTGAGAAAGGATATTGGATGCAGAAGAAGAAGCAGAACCGCTGCCCCTGGCCAGGCGATGATGAGTTGATGATCGAGTACCACGATCGCGAATGGGGTGTTCCGGTTCACGATGATCGCAAGCTGTTCGAATTTATGGTACTCGATGCTTTTCAGGCGGGGCTTTCGTGGAGGACGATACTTCATAAACGGGAAAATTTCCGCAGGGCATTCGACAACTTCGATTTTGAAAAGATAGCGCGATACAGGCAATCCAGCGTGGATCGTCTGCTGAAAGATGCCGGTATCGTCCGAAACCGTCAGAAGATATCTGCGACTATCACGAATGCAAAAACCTTTCTCGAAATCCGGAAAGAATTCGGATCGTTCGACAAATATATCTGGCAATTCACGAACGGAACGACAATACACAACGGATTTAAGACCATAAAACAAATTCCGGCAACATCTCCGGAATCGGATGCCATGAGCAGGGACTTGAAAAAAAGAGGATTCAAGTTCGTTGGTTCGACAATCTGCTATGCGTTCATGCAGGCGGCGGGAATGGTCAACGATCACATCACAGATTGTTTTCGGTATAAAACAATCGAAAAACTTTCCAAATAAAAACGCGCGATCCAACAGACCGCGCGTTCGATTTTGCTCCCCTCGGAGATATCAGAATGATACCTCAATCAGGCTGGTTGGAATATCACTCAGACTCAGGAATCTTTCGGTCGAGATGTAATAATCATAGCCGGTAGTAAGAGTACCCTCATCCGCGTAATTCGGTCCAAATAGCTGACTCATATCCTCATGTGGTTCTACCGCTGTCGAGGGATCAAATCCCTGATAGCGCAGAGCGAATTCGACATCCTTGTTACCACCACCGATGATTCTTCCCATGAAATCGATTTCATCATCCGACCATGCCATCTGATAGTCGAAATCAGACTCACCGATCTTGGTGATTCTGTAACTCCACTTGCCGGTCACAACAGACGGATTGGATGTCTGCACATCACATACTGCACCGATTATCATTATCGAATCTGTCGTAGTATCTACGAAAGCATAGAACAGGTGGCTTGTGGTCTTGCTGCCGAACAATGTTTTATGATAGAGAAGCAGTTCCTCTGTTCCCCCGGATTGGTGAACCCAATCTTGACTTCCTCCTGCGGGTTGTCATCATATTCCAACTCAATGAGATAATCGAGATCGACGGATGATGCCTGAAACAGTGACTGTAGAGTTGCCGGGATTGGAAGATTCGATGTCAGTTTTGTGAGAGTCATTGAACTGTCCTTGCCCTCAAGAGGCTCGAATTCACCATCCTCGTTTTTCCCAACGTGATAATTCAGCTCTTCGATCAAATTATCGAGAGTCTCGGTGTTACTGTAGAGAGACATAGGCTCATCTTCACTGAACACCTTTGAGAGAAGAGGATATTCACCGGTTGTCCAGTCACCGTATGCTCCCGGAGCCAGACTCGGAGAGGTGTATTCCGGCGGGGCAATATCCCGGACATATTGCTCATAGCTTCTAAAACTCGCGGAGGTACTTCCGCTTGAAGAGGTCGGGTTGTCTGATCCACCACAACCAAACAGGAAAAATGCGATAGTAACGGTTATTGCAATGATACAGGATGTTCGTTTCAGCATAGCTCCTCCATTCATATCAATTGTGAATCATATCTTTGTCACATTATCGGAAATATGAAGTCTTTGATAATGGCAGCCTGATACAATGTTTCAGAGGTGAACAGTTTGTACCCCGGATTGTTGAGAGACAGCGTGATATGCCGATAGACAATGTGAGGAGGGTTCCTGATGGGTATTATCGATAAATCGAAGAAGAAAACGAAAGACGATCCCAATTCCGAGAAGTCGGTGTATGTGAAAGACGTTCGAATCGACAGCGGTGGCAAAACGTGGCAAAGGAAAGCTGTATGGATTCGTGAGGAGTATCTCGGAAAGCTGAAAGTTCTCTCCCATTTTGAGGGCAAACCTGTACAGGAAATTATTGACACTGCGATTGGATTCTACCTGACTGAGAAATGGGACAAGACCGGTGCAATGAAAAAGCTCGTCGATAAATCACAACAGAAGAGTTGATTCCCCCTCCAGAAAACCGAAATTACAATTCTTGCCTTTATATCCTGTATTTGCGTTATTGTTTGCAAAAGAAATCAATATTTGTAAAGGAATTCGACAATGGCGCAAGGTACTTTCGCAACAACTATCAACTGCATGGATGGTCGCACTCAACTTCCTGTAATCAACTGGATGATAGAGCGATTCGGTGTTGACTATGTCGATTCGATAACGGAACCCGGTCCGGATGGCATAATCGCTCGGGGCCAACCTCAATTGTTGGATTCGATCAAAACACGGGTTCTTATATCTGTCGAAAAACACGGCTCGAAGACAATCGTGATAGTGGGTCATCACGACTGTGCAGGCAATCCCGGCACGAAGGAAATGCACCTCGAACATGTCAGAAAATCAATGGAGGAGATCAAATCGTGGCATCTCAAGGCTGACATATATGGTGTATGGGTCGGAGAAGACTGGACAGTCGAAGAAATCGGAAAGATATGACCTTGATTTTGCTCCAGTATAGATTAGTTTAACAACAAGACATTTCAATTTCGACTCAACACAATGAGGACAGGATCGTCCTTATTGTCAGATACGGTTCGCGGCGTAACCAGAAATTAGGAGTGAGGCATGAAAGATCTGGTGGTCCTATCAGTATTGCTTGTCGCATTGCTTGCGGTGGGCTGCTCGGATGACACCCCTGAACCAGTCAACCCTGATGACCCTGTCCGAGAATTGACTCAAACCGAACAAACCCTTGCAGAGGGTGGTAATATGTTCGGTTTCAAACTGTTTAATGCTCTGTGTGTTGAGGATCCCAACTCGAATGTGTTTATATCACCTTTGTCTGTATCAACTGCTTTCGGGATGGTTCTCAATGGCGCAAAGGGTGAAACTCGTGATGAAATGGCGGCGACTCTCGAGATAGCCGGATTGACCGACGATGAAATCAACCGTAATTATGAGACTCTTACTGAACTTCTTGCAACAATTGATTCTGATGTTACATTCGAGATATCAAACTCGGTATGGCCAAATAAGCACTTCGAGGTTAAGCAGGATTTTCTTGATAAACTGATCAAGCATTACGATGCCGAGGTGCAGGTACTCGACTTCACTGACCCATCATCTCCTGCTGTAATCAACAACTGGGTGAATGATAAGACACATGGGAAAATACCGAGCATTATCGACAAGATTCCACCGGAAATGGTTATGTACCTGATCAATGCCATCTATTTCAATGCATACTGGACGGATAAATTCGATCCGGAGTTGACAATAGATGCTCCATTTACTCTTTCAGACAGCTCTACTGTAAGCTGCCGTATGATGATAAAGACTCCGGTTAAGGCGGGATTTTTCGAGAATGACGCGATTAAGGCTGTAAGACTTCCCTACGGGAATGAACACTACCATTTGGTGGCAATTCTTCCAAAGCAGGGTACACCGGATGATCTTGCGGCATCTCTAACCGATGAAAAATGGTACCTTTGGATGGGGTCATTCCATGAGACAGATGTCAATCTCGGTTTTCCCAAGTTGGAAATGGAGTATGAGAAAAAGCTGAATGAGATCCTGAATGCTATGGGAATGAAATTGGCATTCACGGATAATGCAGATTTGAGTGGCATGAGTCCGGAAGAAGGTCTTTTCATCAGCGAAGTAAAGCACAAGACCTACGTCAGAATAGATGAGGAGGGTACGGAGGCTGCAGCGGTGACATCAATCGGTGTCGGTGCAACGGGTGCCATGAATCCGTATTTCTACGCCGACAGACCGTATCTATTCGCAATCTGGGAGGCCAATTCGAATTCGGTATTGTTTATCGGTAAGATCGAATGTCCCATATTCGGAGAAGGGTGATTGAATATCAAAAGCTTAGCTTCTGATTTTGCATCGTTTGATCTTAAACTGTGTATAAGGAATGAATATCCCGACAAACACAGTGAGGGCTGGTGCGTCCTCAATTCAAATACAATTCGCGGCAAGTAGGGAAGCGGGGAATATATTATGAAGCGCTTGGTGGTTATATCAGTATTGCTTCTTGCTTTGATTTTGGCAGGCTGTACGGAGAAAACCTCCGATCCGGTTGATCCCGATCCATCTGTCCGTCAGTTGACACAGGCAGAGCAGACTCTGACCGATGGCAGCAATACATTCGGTTATAAAATCTTCAGCGCCCTGTGTGCGGATGAGCCTGATTCGAATATTTTTATCTCACCTCTGTCGATATCGACTGCACTGAGCATGGCAATTAATGGCGCCCGAGGTGAAACACATGACGCAATGGTGGCAACTCTCGAGATTATCGGATTAACGGATGACGAAATCAACAGCAATTATGAAACTTTGACAGAGCTTCTTACCACAATTGACACTGTGGTCACTTTCGAAATTGCGAATTCGGTGTGGTGCAGGGACGATTTCAATCCCAATCAGTCATTTCTCGACAAGTTAGCAAGACACTATGATGCAGGTGCAGAAAAACTTGATTTCGGCAGCCCTGCAGCTCTTGAAACCATAAATAACTGGGTGGATGAGAAAACGCATGGCAGGATACCGAAAATAATTAACAATATCGAACGCGATATTGTCATGTATCTGATTAATGCCATCTATTTCAATGCACTGTGGACTGAAGATTTCGATCCGGAGTTGACAATGGAATTACCCTTTACTCTCTCTGACGGTTCCACTATGAATTGCCAGATGATGACAAAGGGAGAAATACCGGTTGAATTCTTCGAGAATGATGATGTAAAAGCGGTAAGACTTCCCTACGGCAACGAGAATTACCATTTTATTGCCGTTTTGCCGAAACAGGTTACACCGGATGATCTGGCAGCGACTCTGACGGATGATGTCTGGAGCAAGTGGATGGATTCATTCACTGAGACAGAGATCAACCTTGGAATACCTAAACTGCAATTATCGTATGGTAATACTCTGGACAATATTCTGAAAGCAATGGGAATGGGAATAGCATTCACACCACAAGCTGATTTCTGTAATATTGACAGTCTGGGCGGGCTTTATATCAGTGAAGTAGTACACAAATCATTCTTGAAGATTGACGAGGAGGGCACTGAGGCTACAGCGGTTACATCGGTTGGTTTTGGAAGAATCGGTGGTCCTGTAATACCGAATTTCTTCGCATCAAATCCATTCCTCTTTGCTATTTGGAAATCTAACTCGAACTCAATTCTGTTCCTCGGCAAGATCGAGAAACCTGTGTTTGATGAATAAGTACTCCACGAAATAATGAATCTAACAAAGCCGATTCTTACCGGAATCGGCTTTTGTTCTTGTTGTCAACAATCAATACAAATCGTATCGTAATATTCTATAGTGGTGTTTACCCGTTAATCGGGAGACTGAATGCCTTAAGTTTCCAATTTTCAGCATCTTAGCTGATACGGATACTGTTTGGCATTCAGCTTCTGAGTCAGAATAGAGATTTCGGTTGGAATCTCTAATCCAGGATTATTCATTGGAGGATGTGTGACACCCGGATTCCCTGTCTCAAGAGTTTCCTCACCCGAGTCTTCGAACAGCTTTTGCCTTGCCAAATTACTGAATCATATTATATTACAACATACATATACGGGCATTGTATTCTACTGTTTTGTTCTCATTTACGGGAATTTAGAAAACATACATACTACACACCATTCAACTCTTTTTGGAGAGGAGCGTCATGCATAGGAGAGTGCTTCTGTCTGCCATCCTGCTCCTGCTGTTTACTTCATTGGCATTTGCCGAACATGTCGATGTTGGAGCTGTGGGGGAGGATGTAGTTGTTACGGTTGAAGAGTCGAACGACATAAGGACTGTCATTCGATTCGACATCGGAGGATTTTACAAGGATGCCGTCGATATCGACGGTCAAACCTACTACAAGATATCTCTTAATAGAGAGGGTAGGTTGTTTAATGAGTCCGAGCCAGAGCTTCCCAAGCTCTGTCGCAGCATAATTATTCCGGACAATGCAACAATGGAAATCAAGGTATTGTCATCGGAATTCGTCGATCTGACGAATACCCCGGTAATACCGTCCAAGGGTAATTTGTTGCGTACGGTTAATCCTGATGAGATACCGTACAGTTTCGGGTCGGTTTATAGCTCAAGCGAATTCTATCCTTCCGACCTTGCTTCACTCGGTGAACCCTATATTCTGAGGGATTATCGAGGTGCAGTCGTGCAGATTCTCCCATTTCAGGTCAAACCGAATGAGGAGATTCTCAGAGTATATACCTCTGTGACTGTTGAGGTTGTTACATCCGGTCCGGGACAGGAAAATGTCCTTGATAACAGGAGTGATGGTTTCGCACTTCTGTCAGATTTTGCTAATATCTATGAGACTCGTTTTATCAATTATAGCTTCCAGAAGGACCGGTATACACCGGTGCAGGAGGAGGGTGACCTTCTCATCATCTGTTACGATGATTTCGCCGACGAAATGGCTCCACTTGTCGAGTGGAAACTACAGAAGGGTATCCCCACAACGCTGGTGAATGTTTCCACTATAGGAAACAATTCTACTTCCATTAAGTCTTACATCCAAAGTTTATATAACACTTCCGATCTCGGATATGTCCTTCTTGTCGGTGATTACACTCAGGTTGCGACACCGAGTGCTTCCGGTGGTGCATCGGATCCATCGTATGCAAAGATGACAACGGATGACTACCCGGATCTTTTCGTGGGACGATTCTCCGCTGAAACCGCCGCTCATGTTATAACGCAGGTGGACCGGACAATCAATTACGAGAAAAATCCGGTTACCGGTTCATGGTTCCACGAGGGTACGGGTGTAGCCTCCAATCAGGGACCGGGGCACAACGGTGGTGAGTATGACGATGAGCACATGGATTATATCCGTGATTCACTTCTGAGTTATACTTACACACTCGTGGATCAGATTTACGATCCGACCGGCTCTATTGCAGCTGTGGCCAATGCATTGAATGATGGCCGCAGTATTGTGAATTACACCGGACACGGCGGTGTTACAGACTGGAGTTCAACGGGTTTCTCTAACACTAATGTAAATAACCTCACAAACGACAACATGCTTCCGTTCATCATCAGTGTTGCCTGTAAGAATGGTTGGTTTAATGGTTACACCTGTTTTGGTGAAGCCTGGCTTCGTGCAACCAACGGTTCCGAACCGACGGGTGCGATCGGTGCATACATGTCGTCTATCAATCAGTCGTGGGATCCACCAATGGATGCTCAGGATGAAGTTGTTCATCTACTGATACAGGATCAGATGAACACTTACGGTGGTCTCTGTTTCAACGGTTCCTGCAAGATGATTGACATCAATGGATTGGGTGGTGTGTCCATGTATAATACATGGCACATCTTCGGTGATCCATCGGTGCAGGTGAGAACCGATACTCCGGCAGCGATAACGGTAAATCATCCCGGCGGAGCATTTTTCGCATCCGATTACTATGATGTTGAGGTTGTCGGCGTAGAAGGCGCACTCTGCGCGCTCTATTACGACGGAGTCCTCTATGGTTCCGCATATACCGGATCAGACGGTATGGCGTCGATTACGATTAACGATCTTCTTCCAATTGGCGCTACGATGACTCTCACGGTAACGGGGTACAACCTCGAAACTGTCGAGGAGTCTGTCGTGGTAACGTCCGATCTGGCGGTTATCGTTCCGAATCCGCTTGAAGATACCAAGAACTACACCATTGACTATACAGCCGAGTGCCTGATCTATACCGAGGGTACTCTTGATACCGACTCGCTGATTCTCTTTTATCGTCTCGACGGTGGCGCCTGGAACGCTGATCTGCTTCAAGAGGGTGCCGGAGATAACGAGTATTACGGTACCATACCGGCACAATCACCCGGCACGGAGATCGACTACTATTTCTTTGCTAAAACAACGGATGATTTGACGGGTGAGACCGATATCTATTCCTTCAAGATAATAGATTATGGTCTTCTGATGGCACCGGAGCACCAGAGTCAAACCGCTCCGGTAGGAGATACACTTCTCTACACCATCACAGTTACAAATGATGGTGTGCTTGATGATAACTATTCACTCTCTGTTGAGGATGTTGATTGGACGGCTACGATATGGAATGCCGCAGGAACTTCGGAGATAACGGAGACCGGCACTCTGTCTGCCGATCAGGCATTCGATTTTCAGGTGATGGTTGTTATTCCATCGAGTCTGGAGGGTGATATCGACAGTATTCACGTTGTGGCAACATCAAACGGTGATCCATCGTTTACCGCCGGTGTGGATATTGTTTCCGTATCAGCAGGAGCGCCATGGCCGATACCGTTCACCGAAACATTCCTGACCTCCGACCTCGATCTTACCAAATGGGAAGATGACAGTGAGGCGGAAGTCAGTACTGAAGGTATCGCGGAACCATCCGCACCATATTCCATTAATCTCGATGGTGATCCGGATGGTGGAGATATTCTCGAATCGGAGGCAATTAACCTTCGAGATGAGACCAATGTCATTCTCCGGTATTACTTCCAGCAGACCGGAGACGGCGACAGTCCGGAATCGGGTGATGATCTCGAAGTTGAGTATATTGATTCCAATGGTACCTGGCATACTCTTGCTACCCATCTCGGTATCGATCCTGATATGGAGTTATTCGAAGAGAGTGTAGTACAGCTGCCGGCTGATGCCATGCACGCTGAATTCAGGATAAGATTCTCGGTATCAGCTACGGTTGGTGATTATGACGACTGGTTCGTGGATGACATCTATGTCGGTCACCCGCCGTCATACGAGGTACAGGTGATGCCACCATTCCAGGAACAGTATGGTCCGGCGGATGGCGAGGCCACTTTCACAATTTATGTGAAGAACAAAGGCCTTTATACGGATGATTTCTCGCTGTATGATTCACTTGGTCAGTGGGATGTCACTTTCTGGGATGAAACTGCATCGAACGAGATAACATCAACCGGAACAATCGATCCCCTCGATTCGATACCGGTTTTGGTGAGAGTGACAATTCCTGCAGAGACTCCCCTGAATACAGTGGATACTGCTATAGTGCTTGCTCGTTCAAGTGGTGAACCGGATATTTCCGGTATGGTCTATCTCTATACCATCTCAGCCGGTTTCCCGGGTGCGGTACCGTGGCAGGAAGACTTCCCGACCGTATCTCTCGACATGAGCAAATGGATGCTGAATATTGGTGTAGCTGTTGCATCCAATGCCTACAACACTCCCAGTGGTGTGTATTCGATACTGCTGGATGGTGGCTGTGATACGCTGGTTTCTCAGCTTATCGATCTCTCGGGGCAGGATGTTGCGTTGCTCACCTACTATTATGAGCGTACAGGTCCGGGTGATTCTCCGGAAACCGATGAGGATCTCGTATTCGAGTACCTGAATTCATCCGGAGAGTGGATTGAAGCATCCAGACAACTCGGAAGTGGTGAAGACATGACCGGATTCGAGTATTGCGAAGTTGTTCTCTCCGGCAATGCGCTGCACGAGAATTTCCAGCTTCGAATCCACAGTTATGGAAATACTGCAGGGGACGACTACTGGTATGTGGATGATATAAGCATCGATTATGCACCATCAATTTCGGTGTATCCCGAAACGCTTGCTTTTGAACTTGATGAGGGTGATTCAACATCCACCGGCCTCACGATTCAAAATAGTGGTCCCGGTACACTTAATTACAATATACAGAGTGTACCCGTTTTCCGTGGCGTAATAGGCGATCTGCTTGCCAATCCGTATGACTATCTTGAAGGTTACGAGATACCGGATACCCCGGATATTCCGAAGGGTGGATTTGATACCCGCGTTGGTCCGGATGTGGTACGCAGCTCCGGCGGACCGGATGACTTCGGTTATATCTGGGTCGATTCCGATGAAGCGGGTGGTCCGGTATTCGACTGGATCGATATTCAGTCGATCGGCACCTCGATCCCGATCAGGGATGCTGCGGACAGCCTCGGTGACGATAACTACTTCGGACCGATTTCGCTCGGATTCAACTTCAATTACTACGGCACAACGTACGATGAAATCTATGTAGCATCGAACGGTTTTGTCGGTTTCGGTCCCACCGATCTGTACTACAACCGCAATAACACCACGCTGCCTGATGATGAAACTCCGAACAACATCCTTGCGTGGTGCTGGGATGATCTCGATCCAACAAATGAGAACAATGACAGCAAGGTTTACTATCATTCCGATGGTAACCGGATGGTCATTCAGTTTGTTGATTATGCGGAATATCAGGGCTCGGCAGGCGATGTAATCAACGCCGAGATCATTCTCTATGCAAGCGGTAGAATCAGATTCCAGTATCTTACGGTATCTGCCGGATTCGACGCTGCATCAGTTTCGACTGTGGGTATAGAGGATGAGAATGGTGAGGATGGTCTCACGGTTGCATTTAACACCGCGTATCTTAAGGATAACCTGGTAATCGAGTTCTCCGCTCCGGCGCAGTGGCTGACAGTCATGCCGGCTTCCGGTACGATAGATCCGCAGGGTGAGAACACGATTACAGCATCGGTTAACACTTTCGGACTCGATTATGGTGATTACGAATGCGTTCTCAACATCTACTCGAATGATCCTGACGCAGAGGATGATCCCTGGTCGATCCCGGTCAACCTGACGGTTCTGGAAGAACAGCCGTACATCTGCGGGGATGCCGATGGCAACCTTGAAGTTGATATTGACGATGCTGTATTCATTATCGACTACTTGTTTACCAGTGGTCCGGCTCCTGAACCGGTCGAATCGAGTGATGTGGATTGCACGGGAGTTACCGATATCGACGATGTTGTATACATAATTCAATACCTGTTCAATGGCGGTCCAGAGCCGTGCGCTGACTGTCCGTAGGTGGATGTCAGGACAGGATATTGAAATATCTGTGAACTGATAAACAGATACTGATAAAAAAAGCCCCGCCAATCGGCGGGGCTTTTCTAATTCTCCTGGTGCTGTCGAATCTATGAGCTTTCCTCGTTCTTGTCCCTCGCGAAGAGGAATTTCCAGAATGCGGTAAATCCAATTAGATATCCGATTGCGAGGATATAGACAATGCCCTTGGTTCTGACCATGAATTCCTGAAGAGTGTGAATTGTTTCCTCCATCATGTCACCTTCTCTCAATGAGCTTCCCGGTATTCCGGGTGCTCGTAAAATATGGGCATTCTCGTTACGATGAATCTGTAGATAGCAAGACCGACCGTTATTACGAAGACCGTTATACCGATCTCCATCCAGTGCGGTGAGTAACCCTCACCCTCAGGCAGATGATAATTGAATGCAATCAGGCTCACATTCAATCGGTTGAGCATGATTCCTATCACCGTGAGAAATGCGGTAAACCGGATCAGCTTCAGGTTTTTCTCCCGGACTCCCATAGCAAACAGGAAGCACGGCAGCATTACAAATCCAAGAAGCTCGACCAAAAACCATACGCCATATCCGGTGAGAAGATAATGCCAGTTATTGTCTGCGGCTATACCGAAAATTTTGATTGCAGAATATCCGGCAAGTATGAGTGATGATGCTCTTCCGAATCCAAGCGTAACCTTGTCACGTTCGCTGTTGTGATGTTCATCCATCAGATCATGAAAATTCTTGTGTGCAAGCGTACTCTCCACGATTACCATCGAGAGTCCGGCGGCGATGCTCGACACGAAGAAAAACACCGGCAAATATGGTGAATACCAGAGTGGATGCAGTTTTGCCGGAGCAATCAAAAACAGTGCACCGAGTGATGACTGGTGCAATGTCGAGAGAATTACACCGAGAATGGTCAGGAGCATGGTCAATCCCACCGCGACACGCCGGATTTTCTTCAATCCAAGCCATTCCATAGCAGCGGGGGAGAATTCGATGAATAGTACCGTCAGGTAGAGCATAACACAGGCGCCTACCTCAAACATAATGGATGTTACACCCTGACTTACGAAGAAGGGATAGGGAAGACGCCATGGTCTGCCAACGTCAAAGAGTAGTGCAAACACTACCATTGAATAGCCGAGGAATCCGGTAAGGATTGCCGGTCTAACGGCGGAGTGGTATTCCTCTTTCCCAAAAAGATATACTGCGGCGGCTGTAACATAACCTCCTGCAGCCAGCGCAACACCTGTCAGCAGGTCGAAACCGATCCAGATTCCCCAGGCAGTGTTATCTGAGAGATTTGAAACTGCACCCAGTCCGCCGGTGAATCTCTTGAATGACAGGTAGAGTCCAACGAGGATAATAATTCCGGCAATTATATTGAATGGCCCGAACAGCGGTCTCTTTTTAGGCATGGGGTTATCGCTCATGATGACTCCTTCCCGTCATCCTTTTTCTCCTCAACGCCGGCTTCCTTGAGAGCTTTCTCGACAGCGGATTTAACCGCTTTCTCTCTCTGTTCCTTAAGAGCTTCCTCACGTTTCAGGAGCCGCTCTTTCGCCTCTGCCTCGGTTTTGGCTATAGCATCCGCGACAGAATCCCGCTTATCCTTCTCGGCCATCCTGGCCTTGCGTTCACTAATCTTATGGATGCCTCCGAGTAGTACCGGCCAGATTCCGATAGCAATCGGTACCATAAGCAGCGCACCGGATGTAAACTCCGGAGCCGGAGTTTTTCCGAGATCATCCCGCAGACCGATTTCCTTGATATCCTTTGCACTCGTGATATACAGCCAGCTTGTACCGCCCATTTCATATTCGCCATAGATATGATCCACATACCGATCCGGATACTTGCGGATACGCTCTCTTGCTATGGTTATAAGATCGACTCTCTTGCCGAACGTGAGCGCCTCCATCGGGCAGGCTTCCACACAGCCCGGCAGTTTACCCTCAACAAGGCGCGGATGACACAGCGTGCATTTCTGCACTCGTGGAGTCGTGGCATCATCATACTCGAATGTCGGTACATCAAACGGGCACGCTATCAGGCAGTAGCGGCAACCTACACAGACCGATTCGTCATAAACTACAGCGCCCTCCGGGGTCTTTTTGAAAGCTCCCACGAAGCAGGCTGAGGCGCACGCCGGTTCGAGACAGTGGTTGCACTGAGCCTTGCGTGTTACAGTCGAATATTTTTCATCGGATGTCTTGTATCTGTTTACCACAGTGTACCGGGTGGCATCCGTCCGCCGTTTCTCATCGAGAACCGTGAGATCATCGAACGGCCGATCCTGCTGTGGCAGATTGTTTACCTCGTTGCAGGCACGCTCGCAAGATCTGCATCCGATGCAGAGGGTGGTGTCGTGCAGCACTCCGTAACTGTCCGGATAACCGGAGAACACACCGTGCGCAGCCTCACCGGTCTTTGTAGTCGCCGCTCCGGCGGATGCGGCGGCGAGTACTTGAAGGAATCTTCTGCGAGACACGCTCATCTAATCACAACCTTTCGAACTCTATATACGAGTTGCTCACGCGCAACTATGAATCTCTCTTCTTGTGGCATTTCTCGCATTCCGTTGCCTTGCCTATTCCCATCTTCTCGTGACATCCGATACACTGCCTGTGATAGGCTCCGAAGAGTCCCGGAACAAACAGCTTGGATTCGTCAAACGGTTCACCGTGACAGTTCTCGCAGAGTGGTGGTTCCACACCTGCGGGGCTGTTATGGTGGCATCCCTGGCACACGACATTCTCGTGCCCGTGGAAGTGCTGTGCGATTTTGTTGTCGTTTATATGTTCGAGAAGATTATTGACTATCTGTCTGTGCGGAAAAACCGCAGGCTGATACTCATCCGACAGAATGCCGATTTTCACCGTGTCCGGAATCTCTGCAGTTGAGAATGTCAGTTTCATATCTGCGGGTTTAGGGGTGAAATCGTCTATCGATGTGTATCGACTCTCGACTTCTGCAAGCTCCGAAGGTTTCGGACCGGAGTGACAAATCTCGCAAGCGTGCTCTGAAAGTGTGCCTTTCTCGATCATGAAATGGCACGATGCGCATTCGGGATTCTCTTTCTGCTTTTCATGACAGCCAACACAGGAGTGCTCGGAATTCATGTCGTGCATTGCACGCTGCAGCCGCACACCACCGGATTTTTCTCCGGCATCGAGTGTGTGGCACTCGGTGCACGGGCTCATCTGTACGTGATGGCATACACGGCAATTGTTGTGAGCTTGCTCATGCATAATATGTGAAAACGGTACTGATCCGAGTTTGGTCTGTGCTCTCTCTACCTCCGGACCGGCTATTAGCATGAATTCCGCCTGACCGATATTGAGTCTTGCGGGATTTTCAACGACCTCTATCTCATCTCTCATCGTTCTGTCGTGACAGCCCTTGCACATCACGAAACCCATCTCGCGCTCTCTGTGGCACGACAGACATTGTTCGTGTGCAGCGAGACGGAACGATATGCGGTTGTCGACGGTTGACTCGAGATGGCAATCTCTGCACGAACGTTCTTTGTTTTTCACGTAATAGAGACTGTCACCGGCTTCGTCATATTCATGATGACACAGGCTGCAACTGTCATTCACCGCCGTGATATGACGATAGTGAAGTGATTTATCCATGCTTATCGGAATCGCATTCGAAACGAGTTCCGGTTCTCTCTGATGACATTCTCCACAGGTTATGGGGAGTTCTTTTTGAAGCTTCTCTTCCATTTCCTTGTGACACGTGATGCAATTGTCATGGTATATATTCATCACCTCATCATAGGTGGTGTTCTCGGTACGCATGAACTTGAGTGACAGCTTCCCATCAGCTTTATTCGGATGGCAGTGCGAGCAGTCTTTCTCTTCCTTCTTCAGCGCTTCCGTATGCTTGTCATGGGCGAACGGTACGGGTGCGCGGTCGAGTTCCTCGAATACCGACATTCCGTCAATGGAGATAACATCCGGTCCGGCGGTTTTGGTGTTTGCCTCTGTTTCACCACATCCGGTGAGAACTGCAGATGCTGCAACAAGGGCTGCGATGATCAGAATTAATATCCGGGCTGTTTTCGGTTCTGTAGTCTTCATTGCCGGAAACACCTCTATGAATCCGACTTCAGATGATCCGGGATTTCCATTACCTCAACGAGGATTTCGCTGATAAACTTGACATGCATCCCGAGATTGTAGAAGCCGACGATATCTTCAATTCCAGAGTGACAATTATGACAGGGCGTTATGATGACATCCGCTCCGGTCTGTTTGAACTGATCCGCCTTGACTTTGTTGGATAGCATCCGGGAGCGTTTCCATGGTGGTCCGCAGTTGATTGTCCCGCCACCCGCCATACAGCAGTAATTGTGCTCGAATCGCGGAGTTATGTCCGTAAAATTCTCACACATCGCATTTACGACATACCGCAGTTTCTGGCCAAGTCCCAGACCGCGAACCGTATTGCACGGGTCCTGTATTGTCACATGTTCTTTATATTTCTCTCTGATCTTTATCTTTCCGCTCTTGATTAGATCGTAGTAGAACTCGATTGCATGAACCATCTTAATGGGTGGATATTTCCACCCGAGCCAGCGGGGACCGTCATATACAGCGCCACGGAAAGCGTGCCCGCATTCGCCCATGACAATTTTCTTGACCTTGAGTCGCGCCGCGGTCTCCCAGTGGAGCCGTTCAACTCGTCCCATGACCTCAAAATCACCGGAGTACATCGCCATGTTGGAGTTGTCCCAGCCGTCTGTAGCGGGCATTGTCCAGTCCGAACCGGCTACCGTGAAAATCTGTGCCATATAGCCGATCAACTGAGCCAGAATCTTCGGTTCAGGCGCTATAACCGAATACATGATATCCGCTCCCTCCTTTTCGAGAGGTATGCGGAGACTCGGTATCTCAGCCTGGCTCTCCTCTTCCTGCCACTGGAGTGTGTCTATCCATTCATCCTGATTGACCCACATCTGATTGAGAGTCGTGGCATGGCTGTTTGTGGTATCCTGAAGGTATTGAGGAACCACACCGAGGAGATTGCAGATTCGCCTGACAGTCAATATCAGGTAAGCTATATCTATTCCGAACGGGCAGTACATCGAACAGCGTCTGCAGACATTACACTCGGTGAACGCTATGCGCGCCATGTCACGAAGCTGTTCCGGTTCCACCAGACCTTTCTTCTTAACCAGCTCCCATATCGTCTGCCTGACTTTGCCGACAGGGGAGAAGCGGGGGTCTTTTCCACGCGAGAGGTAGCTGTGGCATGCTTCATTACAGAGTCCGCAGTGCACGCATGTGTCGAGATATATCTGCATCCGCGCAGCGGTTTCCTTATCCATCACGCGGTTTACGACCGCAGCAATCTTCTCGGGCGTAAGCTTCTTGATCCCTTCATCTATTCCGGCATCTTGAACTTGTTTTTCCGGAAGGTCTTTCAGCATGCGGCTCTATCCTCCAATACCTCTGAACGAGGTATAATTTACCAGTCTTTCGAATTCCTTACGAATCCGAATTCGCTTCCCATGTATATACGAGTCAGCGGGAAGAAAATCATGTGTGCTACCCGCGTGAACGGTATAATCATCAACCAGAGCGCCCCCGACGCTATATGGACGGTGATCGCCGTATGATATTCAACGACCTGATAGTAACAGATTATTCCGGTTATATATGGAAGCAGTACTATTACCAGCAGTGCGAAATCTTTCCAGTTCGTGACGAATCTTACTCCCGGATCACCCAGTCGACGGAGAAGGAACACTATCCCGGTTATCACGACCACAATCGTGAGTGCATTCGTGAATACATCCGGGAATGAGGGCCATGATATCCCCCATGATTCCTTGAACGACATTATATGACCGAGAGCGAATATTGGGGTAATGAGCAGACAAAGATGGAAGATAAATGATATTGCCGTGAATGCGGGCCGCATTCTCATATTCACCGTAGCGTATGGCGTAAGCCAGTGAATGATCGAACGCAGACCGAACTTGAAACTTATGTACGGATGGATAACCTTGTCCTCACGGGCGAGAGTAATCATAGTGATGATTCTATAGATTGCTCCTCCGATGAAGATTATGAACGCCGCCCATACGAGCGGCCCTCTCACGAATTCGTACACTTTTACCTCACCAACTCGCTCATTTGTCTAATGTCTCTATAGTACTTGCCGTCGTATATGTATCTCAGAAGGACCATTGATCCATCCGGTTTCACGACTGGAGGCCACATTTTCTCCGCATTAATCCCGATCGTATTGCCGTCAACCGCGAGATCATATTTCCCGTCACTCTCGACCTGTGCGAGTATATGTGACGAATCGGGTGTGAATACCGGATCCCAGATCATATCGAATGTACTGCTCCACGCTTTACCGTCGAGAGCTATTGTCCAGCGGTCATTTTCCTTTACAACAGCTGCTACTTTGGAACCGTCATCCGAGAAAATGGGATCGAGAACCATATCCGTGAATCGTACCGGCCACGGTTTGCCGTCAACCACGATTGTCCACTGACCATATTCCGGAGCGGCATTGGCGACTATTCGGCGGCCGTCCCTGCTGAATTTATGATTCCAGAGCTGCACGAATTTGTTGTCCCATATAAGCTTGCCGTCCTCTGCGAGTGTCCATTTGCCCTCAGCCCTCACGGGTGCGACAACCGAGTTGGTTCCCGGTCGAAATGATGGTGACCATACACATCCGAATCTGCTATCCCATGGATTGCCATCCACTGCAACGGAGTATTCAGCGATATCTGTCCGTATTTCGGTTGCAAGTCTTGAGTTGTCAGGACTGAAACGGGGATTCCAGCAGTTAACGAATTTTGTATCCCACGGCTCGCCATTAACAGCGATTGACCATACACCCTCGAAGAAATGGAAAATGTCAGCTTCTTTCAGTGATTCAAGCTGTACTGTTGCGGCGCTTTTGGTGCCATCCGGGCTGAGACAGAAATCGCGAATTGCCACGTAATTCTTATCCCAGATTTTATCATCAACAGCGACGCCGTATTCCATGTCCTGTTTGTATTTGAGACCTACTTTACCGCTGTCGGATGCGATTTTCGGCTGCCATGCAAACTCGAACCGCTGCTCCCACGGTTTCCCGTCAACGATCAGAGTCCACATGTCATCTATGCGAGCAAGCCCGATCAAACGACCGTCATTCAGGTATCGAAGATACCAGAGTACCTCGACCGATTCCGGCCAAAGCTCACCGTTAACACAGGCAGTGAACTGGTTGTCCTCTGTTTTAACGGGCGCAGCTATCCGCTCACCATCAAGGCTTACAGTAAATTCATGTACCTGGGAGAACCGCCCTCTTGTATTTACGACGTTTCCAGTCTCTTTTTTGCCCAGAGTCCAGTCGAACTTGTCTAAGCTGTCCATTAACTATATCTCCTGCACCCGCAAAAACTGAAACGAATTTCCATTTCAGATTGTGAACACTGTAACAATCTGATTTGTGGTTGTCAAGCACAAAGTGTTAAATAGTAAAGAGTTCCAAAATGATCCTCTTTTAAGTATATACGATGAAAGCTGTTGGTTTTTTAGGATTCTGTAGAAAAATGCGGATTTGGATATCTTGCAAAATTGTTTCGTATTGAAATGGCAGAACCGCAAGGGTTCTTCCCTCAAGACTTGAATCTGTCTGTGTTGTCGGGAACTCTTTCCCGACAGCAAACGAAATATTTCCGGAAGGAAAGGATTCTGCCGGCGCAAACAATGTTTTGTCAGGACCGCAGGGATCCTGACCTGCGCAAATACCATCATTCGCGTGGCCCGGGGCTGTCTGCCCCGGGTATCTTTCAATGTCACAGTCGGGAGGAAACACGGGGGTAGCCCCGTGCAACGCCTCCTCCCCTGCGAGATATTCGTAGGGAAGGTGTGCTCCTGCCATAGTTCACCTGAAAGGTGAACTACTACATAGATCGAGAGACGAAATGTTCCCGGCAGGAAAGGGTTCCTGCCGGCGCGTAAGTAACGCCTTAACCAACCTTGTCTGGATTCCTGTCTCCGCAGGAAAACCCCGGCATGATCCCTATAATCAGAACCTGTCACTCAAGCTGCGGAATGCTGCATCTGTCGGGATAATCTTGACCAATGCTATCACATGATTCTTTTCCGCTTCGATTATCCCCTTAAGCTGAGAATGCTCACCGAGAACATCCCCGATAGCCTGATAGTACTGTAGAGTGGCTTTCTCGAAATTAAGCGCGCGCGCAAGTGCATCACGAGCCTCGTTTATACCCTCCAGATTCTTGAAATAGTCCTTCTGGAAAAACTCGGATATTGCAGTGGCTCTAAGGAACTGCTCGAGCTCGTACCGTTTGGGACGATCCTCTTCTTTGGGGACATCACTGAGAATTGATTTGAACTGCTGCTCGTGCACTTTTTCGTCTTTGGCGAGTCGACCAAAGATATCGGCGATATCCTTCTCACCCTCGAACCGTTTAGACATTCTCTCATAGTATTCCGCACCGAGCTGTTCTGTCGTGACTGCAAGCTGTATGCTCTCCTGAAGTGTGAAATCCTCTGCCATTCTTCCTCCGTGTATTAGTAAGTGAATCAGATTCTACGAACTAATACACACATTTTGGGGAAATTGATCCTGATTGTCGAAAAAGAGATGCGAGTTTGATGCTGTTACTACTATCGCTTGTTGTCGAATCGTCCGTCATCTTTTTTATCGGATATCTTACTCGCCCTGTCTTCAAGCCACCCGGTTCTGAATTTCTCGACATCATCAAACGCCGGTACATACGGTTTGATATCGAGCAGGGGAGTACCATCGAGCATATCGACATCCTCTATATACAGCGTTCCGCCATCAACTCGAATCAATCGGACAGTGGAGAGACCAATCGGAGAGGGCCTTCGCGGTGCCCGTGTCGCAAACAGACCACGAAGTTTGTTGTCCATATACGGTACGACTTCAAGGTTAAATCCGTCAGACTTGTGAAGATAGAAAAGAAGGATAATGTGCGAAAAGCCGTCAAGGTCTTTCACCGCGGGGATGTATTCATCAAATATCTCGATCGTCCCGGAGATACCTTTTCCCATTTTGGGTTGAATCGGAGTGCCTTGCTGCTCCTTGAACGGAGTATGGATAATACCGATCTGCCTGATCTTCATTGCAACCTCTGCTCGTTGGTGTCTTCGCGAATTACCCGAAAAACAGGTGCTGTGACTTGGTAATGAAAGCCACAGATAGACATTATGGCATTCACACTGCGACTTTTCAAGAGCAATCTTCGATTTCAAATGAGAGCCTGTATGTCAGTTCGTGAAAATGGACCGCAAAACCGAGATTATTAATCTGTTCGATATCAGGTTCTCATTTTGAAACGCAATTTAGTGTGAATCTGATGTTCAGGATTCGATCAATTCAGGCTATTTGAACAGCGTATCCTATTGAAGCGGCTATTTCACAATGGAATAGGTGGGGTGTAACAGACTCCGGCACAACGGACTGGTTAATGGCATAAAAACGGGCATCCCGTTTGCATTATCTGTAAGGCGTGGGATTACTTCGCACCTATTAACACTGGAGTTTAACATGCAATTGGGGGACAATTTCCGTGATGCCATAGTGTGCATTACAGGGTGGCGGAAAATAAGAGCGGTACTGCTTCTGCTCTTTGCATTGCAGGCAGTACTTGTTACCGATGCTCGTGCAGAGCTACTTCTAAACAGCCAGAGTTCGAACTCGGTAACACTAAGCTGGACGGCACCGGGTGATGATGGCGCTACGGGTAGTGCCAGCGAGTATGACCTGAGATATTCAACATCAGCGATAACGGAGGAGAATTTCGATGCTGCATCACAGGTGGCGGGGATGTCGGCACCTCAGCCCGCCGGATCGGCTGAGAGCTTTGAAGTCACAGGACTCACCGAAAACACGACGTATTACTTTGCGATCAAAGCCGCAGACGAGGTACCTAATTGGTCGGGATTGTCGAATGTCGTAGCGGCGACGACCGATCCGGAAGCCGATGCACCCGCTGTTGTAGCCGATCTATCGGTTGATGCTGTCTCGATAACCTCGATTACGTTGGGCTGGACAGCGCCGGGTGATGACGGTTCCACAGGAACTGCATCTCAGTATGACATTCGATATTCGACCTCACCGATCAATGCGTCGAATTTCTCGAGCGCGACTCAGGCATCGGGAGAACCGAGTCCGAGTGCCGCCGGAACCGAAGAGAGTTTCACCATTACCGGTTTGACCGAGAATACAACCTATTATTTCGCTATCAAGACTGCGGATGAGGTACCCAACTGGTCCGCTATTTCGAATATTCCGCACGGTACGACCGATCCGGAAGAGACTGCTCCGAGCGCTATAGCGGATCTTCAGGTTACCGGATCGACTGCAGGCAGCGTATCGCTTAGCTGGACTGCAACGGGCGATGATGGAAGTACCGGTACCGCGAGCCAGTATGACCTTCGGTATTCGACTTCACCGATCAATGCGTCGAATTTCTCGAGTGCGACTCAGTTTGGTGATGTGGATTCGCCGAGTTCTGCAGGATCGACTGAAACTTGCACTGTAACCGGTCTCTCACAGGAGGTTACCTATTATTTCGCCATTAAGGCGGCGGACGAAGTACCAAACTGGTCTGATATTTCGAACGTAGTTAATGTGACTACACCGGATGGTACCCCGCCAATTGCGATAAGTGACCTGGCTGCGGAGTAGTCAAAGCGCGAAAACTGCGCTGTCAGGCGCTCAGAATGTGAGCAAAAATTGTTCAAGAGTACTAAAAGATACCATACCTAAACTTGTTTGACGAGACTGCCGATTCAATTAATGAAACGGATATGTAACAGGTAGAAACGGCTCGGCTTAACGGGCTGAGCCGTTCGATAACTCGGATGCGGGTTTCTTGAAGGGATACGCTGAATTTTGTTGACTTTGGTTGAAATAGCTGACAGAATGAGAACGGCGATTTGTACCCGCATACGAATGGACTCAAAATACTACTCTACCTGTTGAACGAAGAACTCGTTCGATAAACACTGGAGGTTATCGAGGTGGAGACCGCGACAGGAAATTCAAAGTTCTATAAAAGCTGTGCCTGTATCTGGATATTTTGCGCAGCCGTATTAATTGTGCTGCTCTCCGGAGTGGACGTATATGCCGGTCTTCAGATTTCGGAAATGAGTGCAGACACAGTGACATTAACATGGACTGCGCCGGGTGATGATGGCAGTACCGGTATGGCTTCGAGTTATGATGTTCGATATTCCACGAGTCCAATAACAGAGGATAACTGGCATCTTGCCACTCAGGCTGTTGGCGAACCGACTCCCGGCTCACCGGGAGAGGAAGAGGTCTTCACGATAAGTGGACTGACAGAGGGCGAAATCTACTACTTCGGTATCAAAGCCTGCGATGAGGTTCCGAACTGGTCCGGTCTCTCGAATATTGTTTTCAACTGCGATCTTCCCATCGCTCCAACTCTAATTGGACCATCCAATGGGCTTACCGGTCTTCATCAACCACTTGTTCTCGACTGGAGCAATGTAAGCGGAGCAAACGGTTATGAGATAGAGCTTGATAACAACTCTGACTTTTCGAGTCCTGAGATAGAAACTTCGACTATTAGCTCATATTACACTGTTACCGGCCTTGAACTTGAAACGACCTACCATTGGAGGATCCGGGCGGTCAGTGATTGCGGTTCCGGTACATGGAGTTCGGTCTGGTATTTTACGACCGAGAGTTTTATTGTTGGTGCGCAGGATATATCTGCACCGAATGATACAGTTTTTGCGTCTTCAAAACCCACGCTCGAAATTTCGAACGGGGTACCGGAATCAGGCAATACCTACAGATTCTATGTTGCTACGGATTCCCTCTTTATGCCGGCGACAATTATTGCCACTTCGGATGATATTGAGGAGAAGAGTGATGGTACCGCTTCATGGCGTGTTGAAGCACGTCTTTCGAAAGGAGACACCTATTTCTGGCGGGTATCGTTGAATTCGGATGAATATTCAGAAATATTCCAATTCAACGTGGAACCTCCAAACACGCACGCATATCCAAGCCCGTTCCGTCTGAGTGAGGCATCCCATGTAACATTCACCGAACTTCCGGAGAATTCAATATTGGTTATTGCAACCGTTTCCGGCGAGAAGATCCGGCAATGGGAAACAGAATCGGGTGATCCAATTCAATGGGATGGTACAAACGAAGAGGGCAGGAAAGTTGCATCAGGCGTCTATCTCTGGTATATCGTCGACACCGATATACGCGGTAAGCTCTCTATGATCCGTTAATCTCTGTGCAGAGTCTTTCGTACAGTATTAACTGCTTTTCTCAGTATGGGGATTTTCCTTAGATTTTCTCCCGTTTTCAGGGGTAGATATCCGGCAAGTGTGGGAATAATTCGGCGGGGGAAAGCTGTCAGATTATAATACCTGTGGCGCGGCATTCCCCATTTTCTATTCCACTGCATATCTGTCATACAGTCGATTTCATCACACAGCTTGTTCTCTATCTCATGTTTTGCCAATTCGAGAAACAGCATATTGCCGGGTGAGCACCGGGAGTAATCCTCATGATAGGCTATCTTGAAAAGTGTCAGTGTCTTTCCCATCCTTACCGCGAGATGCCCCGCAATAGTCTTTCCCTCTATACGAAGGAAATTCCATTGCAGCATTCCTTTTTTAGCCAAACGTTGCGTAAGACTTCTGTAGAAATCGGTCTCTTTCTTCGAACACGCAATAGCTGTTCCTTTTTTACCCTTCCAACCGGATGCCTCGAGTTCTATGAAATCATGGAAGCAGGATTCATCCGCTTCCTCCGATCCCACGAAACGATATTCCACATCACCCAATTCTATGAGGCGTTTATTCTGCCTCTTAAGGTTTCGATGAAATTTGGTGGATAATGATTTGGTAAATATATCGATATCATTCGGTATTTCAATATAGCTTCCAAAGCCGTCAAAATCTGAGAATACTCTTGCAGAGTCGGTGTTCATCATTAATCTGACTGAATCTGAGTTTTCCTCAACTCTTTCGACCATAAGTGAAAACCACCCGCTGGAATGACTGTTCAGATAGTCTATTACGGCTGGTAACATGTTGCCCTCATATTCAGGATCGATGAGAAAGCCCGCCGAGTAGGTTTCGAGATCCGAGAAAGCCCGGTACTCCGGACAACGTGAGAAAAACCGTCCGGGTCTCCTTAGAAGGGGAACCCCCCCTACAAGGCGATCGCCGGATTCAGCAAGTATCACCATAGCCTGATGTCGTTCCGGAGTCCTGTGATCGAGGAACGAGTGAATATGCGCGCTTGTTAACGAGATGGTAGTGCAACCGGCGCGAATAAAGAGGTCATGCCATCTTGAAGCATACGTTTCGAATTCGCTTGCGTTATTAATGTGATAAAGGGTGGTCATAACTACAGTGTACGAAAAAGAGTGACCGGGAATCTCAAATTTATTATAATCAAATACGTTATATGATTTCAGTTTGCAACCGATTTATTGTAAGAAGGCTTGGGATTTTAGAGGATGGAGGTATTTGTTTTCTAATTCTGTCATTTGACGAGTTTGGGAATGTACTTGCCGAATATATAAACCATGAATCGAGTGTAATTTTATTTTGGTTCGAGTAAAACTTGTCAGAGAATACGATGAGTTGAAAAAACTTGCTGATAACTGGGATTGGCTCTTGGATCAGTTTGATGGTGGGAACATTTTCCTCACTTGGGAGTGGCTTTCCACATGGATAGAAACATATCTAAAACCAGGTCAACTCTTCTGTCTCACAGCCTATAAAGATGACAAGCTTGTAGGTATTGCACCTCTCTGGGTCGACCGGGAAGCTGTAGCCGGGATTATTCCATTTCGCATTCTCAAGTTCATTGGTAGTGTGGAAGCCTGCCCGGATCATCTCGATTTCATAATAAGGCGTAGAAACTCCACTATGATAGCGGAAGCTATGTGGAATAGTCTTTTTGGTGAATTTAGTAAAGAGTGGCATATCTTTGAATATCATGGTGTGTCAATGAACTCGAAGACCACCAACATATTCCATTATCTTGCCGATGATGACTATAGGTGTCTGAAGGAAGAGATTAGAGGTTATCGTATTTGTCCCTGTTTGAGCCTTCCGGGAAGCATGAATGAATTCGTCGAATCGATGGATAAACGAAATCGAACGAATTTCCGCAGGTCAGAGAAGGCATTGGCTGAATCGGGGGAAATCGAATTCAAGTTTGTCGAGAAACGTGATGATCTGCAGAGTGCCATGAACGGTATGATGGAGATTCATAATGAGATTTGGTATGATGAAAAGAAAGAGACCGGATTCAGGAGAGAGAGATTTCGGAATTTTCATTTGAAACTGGCAGAGCGTCTTCTGGAAAGGGATATGCTCTCAAACTGTGAGTTGTACCATAATGGAAAGCTTGCGGGGGTCATATACAGTTTCAAGTTCAAGGGCAGGATATTTGTCTATATTATATGTGCAAGACGAATTGATATTAATGATGCAAGCATAGGACGAGCTTTGATTTATAGACACATTGAGAGGTTAATCGAGGAAGGAATGACCGAATATGATTTCCTTCGCGGTGATGAAGAATACAAATATTACTGGACAAATACTGATCGACGTGATTTAAATATTACTTTTTACAACAGGCGTTTCGCATCGTTTATAGAATTAGCTGTCAGGTTCAGCCTTTTCTATCTAAAGGAGATAGTCCGATCCGTAATCGGCAACAGGCAGGAGAGCATCAGGAAGGTCATACGAAGTTGATTATTACGGCATTCGAATTAGGGAAAAGTTATAAATGGAAATGAACTGGATCAAGACTATTATATCCAATCTGCTCTATCATAGCAGGTACTATGGTTTGCTTGGCAAGTTTGCCGCACCGGATGAACCACGTCTGATTATTGTCATGTATCATGATTTTGTACGACATGATATCCGTCTCTCTGATCCAATGCAACATGGCAAACCCTCAGATAGACATTTGGAAGCTCAGTTGAAAATGTTGAAAAAACATTTCAGAGTTATGGCTTTGGAGGATGCTATTGTTGAGATAAGAGAGAAAGGTAAACTTACCGAACCTACAGCATCAATAACGCTTGATGATGGTTATATTTCCAGCTATGAAATTGCATACCCGATTTTGAAACGACTAGGACTTACGGCGACGATCTATTTGCCAACCGACTGGATCGATGGTACATGTTCGATGTGGTGGATAATTTTAAAACAGTTGGTCAGTGATTGTAATATTGCAGAAATCGATATCCATACCGTTGATTCGCTTCTTGGAACAGATCTTACGGAGAAAATGGGTCAGAAAGGTGATGAGACAGAAAAACGCAAGCTATTCCTGGAGACAGTGGAAGCTATTCTGAGAGATCATCCGGGTACTGAACTGGATGATGTTTTCGCTGAATTGAATAAGCTGCTAAGGAACGGTAACAAAACCACAAATAGAGAATTCACTCCAATTACATGGGATCAGGCTGCTGAAATGTCTGCGAATGGTATCCGGATCGGTGCCCATACCTGTACTCATACTAATATGAAATATCTGAATCCCGAAGCAGCAGAATGGGAAATCGCGGAATCCAAACGGATAATTGAAGAGCGAATCGGGCATGAGGTGACCGGTTTTGCTTATCCGTATGGATTTGATTTTGATGCATTTGAGAATATTACAGCTTCTCTTAAGAAGCATGGCTTTCTGTATGCTGTTACAGCCTGTTTCGGAAACAATGACTCCTGTTCGGATCTATATCGGTTAAGAAGAATTACACTCCCCCCAACAACATCTGCAGGACTGCTTGGGCGAGAGTTAGCGATAGACTATATTGGTGATAATCATGAGCCTTAAGCATAAGCTGCTACAGTAAGGCGTTATTGTCCATTACTTATGGGACTCGAAACTAAAAGATACACAATGCAAAACCAGCAGGATCGGACGTACATAAGTCCGAAGTTTGTCGGAATCCTGTTTTTGATCCTGTTTGCGATGATCTCTGGAGCAGCACTGGCCCTATTTGATCCGTTTATTGTGTCAGTAGTAGTCATACTCACGGTGATGGCGGTTTTACTCGTCTATTTCCCGTTTATCGGGATTTATGCGTATATAGTGTTTGAGTATGCCAGCCTCACTCAGATGTTCGAATCGATTCAGGTTCTGCAAGTAGGAAAGATCCTGATGGTGTCGGTCTTATTGGCCTTCCTATTGAATCGTAGGTTCATCAGTGGTAAGAAAGCGTTGATGGACCGTGCTACACTGCTTCTTATAGCATGGGTGGTAACAGGGTTCCTTTCCTGGGTATTTGCAGCACTCCAGGATGCTGCACTCTGGGGAGCTGTCGACCTCGCCAAATGGGCATTGACCGTATTTCTAATTGCGAACCTCCTTGATACGCTTCCGAAATGGTTCGGAGCGGTAGCAGTGTATCTTCTGCTGATTTTCAAGATGAGTCAATTTCAGATACGAGGATATCTTCTTGGAATAGAAACCACCGCAAACCGGGATTACTTCATAAGAGAGGGCTTGGGAAGTGGATCAAACGCATTTTTCGGCAACGCTGGGGATTTCGGAGTTGCGATGTGTGTTGCGGTACCGTTTGCTTTCTTCCTATTCAAAGCTGCAAAAAACACCTTCCTCAAACTCGCCGGACTCGGATTGACATCCGCACTCGTTGCATCGATTATTATGAGTGGTGCGCGAGGAAACTCTGTCGGTTTATTTGCTATGGTCCTGTTACTTTGGATACGTTCTTCAAAAAAAGTACTCGGTATGGTATTTCTCGTACTCTTTACTATCGGGTACTGGTTCTCGGCACCGGATGTCATGAAAGATCGTTTCTCATCGGCGGTTGAATATGATAAGGATACAACTGCCTCAGATAGACTTGACAAATGGAAAGCCGGTCTCGAAATGCTCGTGACTCATCCGCTCACCGGGGTTGGAATAAGGAATTTCGGATACCATTATGTTCGTAGTGGCTATACAAGTGCCAGGAGTCCGGCTGCGACAGCAGCCCACAATCTATTTGTACAGGCATTCTCCGAGACCGGATTGGTAGGGATTATAGTTCTACTTTCCGTGATGTATATTATCTACAAACGGAACCGTGAAGTGCGGGAACTGTATTTCGATGAGCGACGGCATAACGACTGGTTGGTAAATGCAAGCTATGCAATTGATACAAGCCTCGTTGGATACGTGGTCGCAGGATCATTTCTGACTGTGCTATACTATCCACATTTGTTTCTTCTGATCGGACTAAGTCTGTCGCTCAATAATATCGCGAGGGAACGAGCAATGTCCGGAATTGATGATTTAAGACTGGGAACTTCCAGTTAGTCCGCTAATCTTTCCATACCCTCTATGGTTATTTATTTAAGGTGACGAATAGAATAATAGGTTGTAGACTATCACCGAAACCCATTTTGATTGGATACCGGGTGTGAAGTCCGGCAGGAAGAACATACTGATTGTCTGTGAAACTTCGGGTACAGGTGGAGCCGAAACGGTTGTGCTCCATCTGGCGCAGGGTATAGACCGTGAGAGATTTGATGTAAAAGCAGTTCTTTTTCGGGATGGCTGGCTTAGAGAGAAACTCGAAAAAAGCGGTATCGATACTACCGTTATCAAGACTTCCCGTGGATATGATCTCGGTCTGATTCTGAATATGCGAAGGCTGATAAAACTGCACTCTGTAGATGTTGTTCACTCGCATCTTCCCGATGCCAATGCCTACAGCGTGCTTGCATCCAGACTTGCAGGAGTACCATGCGTAGTGACATATCACGGCAATATCAATTCCGTCAGCGGTCCTGCGGATTCGGGTGGAATCAAACTTGTTCTCGTGAGACTTCTTGCATCAAAAGCTGTTGCAGTTTCCGATTATCTGAGAACGGAATACCTTTTGAAAGCCGGTTTTAAACCAGACAAGACCGTTAAGATTTACAATGGCGTGGATTGGCGGAAATTCGATTCGAGTTTTGACCGTAATGAGAAGCGCAGAAAACTCGGATATACGGATGATGATCGGATTGTTGGCATCGTAGCAAATCTGCGACCGGCTAAAGGCTATGATTATTTCATTGAGGCTGCCGCTCGCATTGCACGTGAGAATCCGAATGCGAAATTTCTCATAGCAGGTCATGAAAGGGAGCATATCAGAAACAAGCTCGATTCGCAGATAGAATCTCTCGGTATTGGTGACAGCGTGCAGTTCCTCGGTTTCAGAGAGGATATCCCGGAGCTTATCCGCTGTTTCGACTTGTTCATACTGTCATCCGTTACTGAAGGACTTTCGATTGCGACAATAGAGGCAATGGGAGCCGGAATTCCGGTTGTTGTAACCGCGAGTGGAGGTCCTGAAGAAATTGTCGATGACGGTGTTACCGGCTTAATCGTGCCTATTAGAGATGCGGATGCACTCGCATCCGGAGCGCTTAGGCTTCTCGGTGATTCAGACCTGGCGACTCGAATAACAGACGCTGCCAAAAAGTCTGTGCGTGAGCGGTTTGGCAGCTATCAGATGGTTGAGGCATATCAAAGACTTTATGATGAGTGTATTTGTTGAACTTACGTTAGGAATCAACATCTTTCGTTAGTTGAAGGGTGATTTTGTATAAGTATGATTGAAGTGGTCGACTTCAGAGAGGAGTACAGGAAAAGCTGGCAGAAGTATGTCAGCGATTCGCCCGACTCCATCCTTTCGCATCTGATAGAGTGGAAGGATATAATTGAGAAAGGTTTGGGGCATTCGACCGAATATTCTCTCGCACTCAGGGACTCGCAAGTCGCGGGAGTATTTCCACTCGCAAGGGTAAAGACGTGGTGGGGAAAAAAATATTTAGTGTCACTTCCCTGGATAGACTACTGTGGTATTCTTGCCGATGATTCAGAGGTCGAAAAGGCTTTGATGGACCATGCAATCGAGAGGGCAAAATCTATCGGTGCGGAATTCGTGGAACTTCGCACGGAAACTCCGGGAAGTCTCGATCTGGCTCATCGTACCGACAAGGTGACTTTTCTTCTCAAACTCGATAATGACCCCGAGGTTATCTGGAAAGATGTTTTTAACGGCAAGCTTCGGAATCAAATTCGAAAGTCCGACAAATCCGGTCTGACGACAGATTATGGCAGTCTTGATAGTCTCGATGATTTCTACGCCGTGTTTTCATACAACATGCGCGATCTCGGTACTCCGGTCTGGTCGAAAGATCACTTCAAACAAATACTGACACTCTTGCCGGATAATTCTAAATTCATACTGGTTAAGATGAACGAGAAAGTGATTGCTGCCGGTCTTCTGCTTTGGTATAGGGGACGATACTATGTTCCGTCGGCATCATCCTACAGGGAGCACATCAAACTCTGCCCCAATCACGCGCTCTACTGGAGAGTGATAGAGGACGCCTGCCGTGAGGGCGGGGAGTATTTCGATTTTGGCCGGTCTTCAAAAGACTCGAATACTTATCGTTTCAAGAAACAGTGGATGCCGGATCCGGTTCAATTGACATGGCAGTACTATCTTAACAGGGCAAATGAAGTTCCGATGATAAATCCGTCCAATCCGAAATATGCGAAGATGATTGCTCTCTGGCAGAAACTTCCGCTATGGGCGGCGAACTATCTTGGTCCGAAAGTAATGCGGAATTTCCCGTAGGATGGATTGTGCACCGATTTGAACTGGAAGTGATATTATGCCGCGTCTTCTTGCACCTGCAGGAGTAAAAATCCCCCCCGGCAGGATCGGATCGGCAATGAAGCGCCGTATGGGTGGCGAGCGTTCATTGAAGAACGCTGCACGCAGTATAGAGGAGAACCTTCCCGCAAGATATTTCTTCACGGTTGGTTCCGGCAGAACCGCGCTGTATTTGATTCTGAGGGCGATAGGCGGTCTGCAGGGCAATTCCAAAGATGCTGTGGTAATCCCGGCATATACCTGTTATTCGGTTGCGGCGGCGATAGCGCGAGCCGGTTACCGAATAAAACCTGTCGATGTTGATCCGATCTCACTTGACTATGATTACGATGCTCTCGAAGCAACCGATTTATCGGATACTCTTGCTCTTGTAGGATGTAACCTGTTTGGTATAGTGAGTGATTTTGCACGACTCCGCGAGTTGTCGGAAAAGAACAGTTTCCGCCTGATCGATGATGCCGCCCAGTCTTTCGGTTCCAAATGCGGGGAGAGGGAATCCGGAACCTGTGGGGATGCGGGTTTTTACAGTCTCGATAGAGGAAAGAATATCACTACTTTTTCGGGTGGTGTAATTGTCACGGATGATGACAATTTGGCGGAAGCAATACGGATCCGATATGCTGACCTGCCTCAACCCGGTTTCTCGAATGAGCTTGTAGCGACTTTGAAACTCTATCTGTACAAAGCTATGATAGAACCGGGAAATTACTGGTATCTCACGAAAATTCCGTTTCTGGGACTTGGTGAAACGATATATGATGAGGATTTTGCTGTCGAGAAACTCAGTAATTTCCAGATCGCGCTACTCTCTGAGATGATAAGAGAAGCTGACAGAATAAACAGCATCCGTGCAGAGAATTCATCGAATTTGATCGATGGTTTGAAAGACCTCAATCTGCAAATTCCGGGGAGTGATAGAGCTATCGTTCCAGCCTATCTCCGTCTGCCGGTCCTGATGCCCGATAGACAGAAACGCGAGAGAGCGATTAGTGTTCTAAAAGAGAGAGGGATCACTGCGACTGGGATGTATCCGGGGAAGATCAGCGATATTTCAGGAATCGGATCGAAACTCACGGGAGTGGCAGAGGAATATCCCGGTGCCGATTTGGTTGTTGATTGTCTTATGACCCTGCCGACTCACGAGTTTGTTTGTGAACGGGATATTGACACAATCATTAAGACGATGCGGGATATTCTATGAGGGATTATGTCAAAGCGTAGAATAAAAGAGACGATAGCATCGACTGCGAGACGAATCGGGATGCTCTCGATTCGTTCTATCCGGAACAAGTCGAAGTCTCCGCCGTCAAATTGCGCGATCCTTATGTATCACAGAGTTCTCGAGAATATCAGTGAACCGGATAACCTTGTTCAGCCGGGAATGGCGGTCTCCGCGGAAACATTCGAAGAACAACTTCAGTATCTTTCAACACACTATCCGGTAATACCGCTGTCTGATATGGTGGCGAGGCTTAAGAGCGGCAGGGTCGGCAAGGAGAAATTTGCAGCTATTACATTCGATGACGGATGGAAGGATAATGTGACTGTGGCATATCCGATTTTGAAGAAGATGTCAATTCCGGCTACAATCTACCTGACTACCGATTTTGTGGAAACCGGAAAATCGTTCTGGTTTCTGAGACTGACGCGCATTATTACAAGATACTCTCCGGAAACCTCAATACTCGCAAGGATGCTTGATTCTACAGCCGCAGAGCAGAATATCCCACTGGATGTTACACCGACAGATATAACTGACAGCAGCGGTAGATTGGACATCCAGAAATTCATGGTTCAGGTGAAGCGCTTGAATCCGGACTCTATTGAGCGGTTGATTGCCGATTTAGAGAGAGAGCTGAAAGCTGACAGTGGTGATGAACTCGCTCAGATGATAATGACATGGGATGATGTCCGGTCGATGGACTCCGCGATAATTCAGATCGGTTCTCATGGATGTTCGCATAAGATTCTGACACAACTGAACGATGAAACCGTGAAAGACGAGCTTGAAAGGTCAAAGCGTGAGATTGAAGGCCGGCTTGACCGCGAGATTGATGCATTCGCATATCCCAATGGAGATCACGATAAGCGTATCCGCTCGCTGACAGCCGATGCCGGTTACAAACACGCTGTCGCAACACGGGATGCACAGCCTCCAGCGGGACTCGATTTATTCCGATTGCAGAGAATATCCATTCATGAGGGAGTCACACAGTCAGCGAGGGGTGGATTCTCCGAAGACCTCTTCGCAGCAGCTCTTTCCCGCCTGTTCGGCTAACCCGTAAATCGTCTCAGGATTGCTCTTAATACTCGATACCCCACAACAAACAGTGGCATTGGATCATCCATTGCAAAGATCGCACGCGCCTTTGCGCCGAGTATCGACCTCAGCCATTTCCAAAGATTCAACTGCCCGGTTTTTCGCAGAGCAAGATATGCCTTGAAGTCCCATTCCTCATTTACATAGCGGACTCCCGGCTGGAAGAGGGGAACATCTTTCGAATCTGTCAAATCACCCGTTAGATAGCGGTAGCCGATCCACGGGAAATCAATTCCTGAGCTGATTGATATCTGATTGCCGGATACCGTGCGAGGATTGATCTCCATCAGCTTGAATGTGGAATCACGTTCGTCATACTTGAATTCGACTCCTGCAAAGCCCTTGTAGTTGAATTGCTTGAGCAGCTCGATGCTGAGTTTGCGGACCTCGGGAGCATCAATAGTTGTCTGAAGTGAACCATCCCCGTAGAGTGGCGGCGACTGGCGCAGTTTTTGTTTGGTCAGCCACGCAAACTCAGATGCATTCCTGTCCCACATGGCAAGATAGCCGTACAGTTGATCGTCCCCGCCGGGAATGATTTCCTGTACCATGAATCCTACATCTGCGGATGCATACTCATTGAAAGACCGTGACAGATCATCCGGCGACTCAACCACGAGCACTTTCTTTGATATCTTCTTTTTGCCGAGATGGGATTTATAGCTCTTGAGAATGCACGGATATGGGATGTCATTCTTGATTCTGTCGATATCATCCGCAGATTCCGGGAAATGGGTCTCCGGGATCGGGATTCCCGCATTCTGCGCGATGGTGTACTGATCCCGCTTGTTGACAATTTTATTCTGAATGTCAATATCCGGTGTCAAAAATCTGTAGTACGGTGCAAGGTCGTTTTCATGACGCGCAAGAAAGAGCGCGTGAACATCGGATGTTACGAAAATTACACCCGGTTTTGGTAGTTTCCGACCAATCCCGAGCAGGAGATTCATCCACAGATCATCATTATTCTCCGGTTCCAGCAGTATAAGCGCTCTACCGAAACGGGTAAACATACCGATCAGTGGATCGCTGTCGAGAAGCAGCGTGGGGATTTTCCTTCGACCGAGACTTCTAACGAAGCTTAAGCCGTTGACAGATCCACCCATTACCACCGCCAAAGGAGCACTGTGTTTGATAGTATCGGTCCAGCCGATTATTTTGTTCGGATCAGTCAGATACATAACATTAGAATCGACAAAAAGACTCTCATCTATATGTTCGTTTCAATTCACGAATTCCTGCAATCAGACGAATATGCCGGTGGTTGGAGAGTGTGTCAACAAAACTGTTATGTGAATCTTCCCTGAAATAATCAAAAACCTTGCGAATACGCCAAACATGTCCGATAAGAATAAGGTAAGTGATTGTAAGTGTGAACCTTGAGATAATCCATTCCTTCTAAATGGAAGATGCTGTCAATGGCTGATAGCCAGGTGGATGGTCTGAAAGTGACAATGGATAATGTCGATTATTGAAATCTTGTTTTGGGTTTTTGCAGGTCTCTTTTTCTGGACGTATTTCGGATATCCTGTGGCTCTCACTGCATTAGCTGGTTTGTTTGGAAAAAAAGTCAAAAAGAGAGAGCATGATCCGTATGTCTCTCTGATAGTCACTGCATACAACGAGGAAAAAGGAATTCGCAAGAAACTCGATAACTCCCGTGCGATCGATTACCCGGATGGCCGGTTTGAGGTTCTGATAGTCTCCGATGGGTCCACTGACAAGACTGAAGAGATTGTCACGGAATTCGAAGATGATGTCATACAGTTGATTGCTCTGCCGGAGAGGATGGGAAAACACTTCGGTCAGAGAAAGGGTATCGAGAGGGCGAAGGGTGAGATATTAATCTTAACCGATGCCACCACATATCTTGAACCGGACGCTGTTCGTCGCATTGTGGAATATTTCGGCGATCCATCAATCGGTTGTGTCTCGGGCAATGACAGTGTAAGGACAGATGATCCGGATCTTCCCGGTGAGGGTTTCTATGTCCAGTACGAAATGAAACTGCGGGAACTCGAAAGCAGAGTGGGGTCGCTGGTTGGTGTATCCGGGTGTTTCTTTGCAATCCGGAAGGATGTCTGTACAGACTGGATAGACAATATGTCGAGTGATTTCTATCTGCCGATCATGACGAAGATAAAGGGATTCAGAACCGTGCTTGCAAAAGAAGCGATAGGCTATTATGAACTTCTGCATGATCCACAGAGGGAATTTATAAGAAAAGTCAGGACAGTTGTGCACGGTCTTGAGGTGTTTTTCAAATTCAAGCGAGTTCTAAACGTATTCAAGTACGGTAGTTTCTCGATTCAGATAATGACACACAAGCTGTCACGATGGCTCGTACCGCTATATATGTTTGCGATGTTCGTTCTGAACCTGATCCTTCTGGGGAATAGTGTTTTCTATGCGCTGTTGTTCATGCTGCAATGCCTCCTGTATGGCTCCGCTTTCATTGCGCTCGTATTCAGGGACCTTCAGAAATGGAGAGTATTCCGAATACCTCTGTTTTTCGTAATGGTCAATCTCTCGATAATTGTAGCCTGGTACGATTATCTCATAGGTAAGGAATTCGTTCTGTGGGAGCCGACTCGTCGATGAGAATCTGCCATCTTATTTCCGGAGACCTGTGGGCGGGGGCGGAGGTCCAAGCCTATACGATGATTACCTCGCTCTCAGAAGTCGAGGATTTCGAACTTTCGGCTGTGGTGCTGAACTCGGGCAAGCTCTCCGAGAAACTCGCAGAGTTCGGGATTGATGTTAGTGTCGTGGAAGAATCGACGAATGGTTTTCTGTCGCTACGCCGCAAAATACAGGAGATTGTGACAGATAGAAAGGTCGATATCCTTCACACCCACCGTTACAAGGAAAACGTGATCGGCGCGATGATCCGTGAGAGAGCCGGTGTCCGTGCACTCGTTCAGACAGTACACGGCATAGGAGAACCATTCAGCGGTTTGAGAAAACTTAGATCAAGAGCATATTCGATATTGAATCACCACTATACAGCTAAATACTTCGACCGCGTTCTTGCAGTGTCGGATGATATACGGCGGATCCTTGCAGAGAAACTGGATCCCGACAAGGTCATTACCATTCACAATTCGATTGACATTGAGAATATCAAGCCCGCACAGAGCCGTGAGGAAATCCTATCGGAATTTGGCATACCAGCGGATTCGGTTGTGATTGGCTCTGCGGGGAGGATGGTTCCGGTCAAAGGATTCGATGTTTTCATCAGAGCGTGCAAGATTATTCTGGATAGACAATCAGATGCCCGTTTTCTTCTTATTGGGGATGGTCCCGAGTTGGAAAATCTCAAGTCTCTTGCATGTGATCTGGGTATCGATGATACTGTGATATTCCCCGGTTTCCGGGATGATATTCACGATCTCCTGAACTGCCTTGATGTTTTTGTTGTTTCCTCATACCATGAGGGCATTCCAATGGTTGTGCTGGAAGCGATGACTCTCGGAAGACCGATTGTATCCACCGCCGTAGGCGGGATTCTCGAAATAATAGAGAATAGCCGATCTGGAGTTCTGGTTGATGATGTCGATCCTGAGAGTATAGCCGGATCTTGCATCGAATTGCTGAAAAACGATACCTTAAGGTCGGATATTGAGAAGAATGCGCCGCTTCGGATTGCGCTGAAGTTTGGGATTAACGCTCAGAGAGAGAAACTGGCTGCCGTGTATAGAGGGATATGAGTCTGGTCCTATGAAGATTCTCATGATTGCACATTTTCTACCGTATCCTCCACGTGGTGGTGCGCTTCAGCGAAATTACAATCTTCTACGTGAGATATCGAAAGATCATGAGGTAGACATGATTACGCTGAATCAGAGAGCGCTGCTACCTACAAGAGAGGAATTTGAAGAGAGCAAATCAACAGTTGCCAAAATGTGCAGGAATCTTCAAGTATTTGATATACCGTCTGATAGAAGTAAACTACTGTGGTATCTGCTCCTCTTGTTCAATCTGTTTTCATTTTTACCATACTCAGTCTGGCGATACAGATCCGGCAAAATGATGAGAGAGGTAAAAGAGGCGATTGAAAGAGAGAACTACGATGTTGTACATGTGGATACTGTCGATCTGTCCCAGTATGTGCTTCCATTTCCGAATATCCCCAAGCTTCTCAATCATCACAATATTGAATCCGTAGTGTTATTCAGAAGAGCAGGAAATGAGAGCAACATCCTGAAAAAAGCATACTTCTATCTGCAGGCGGTGAAACTCAGACGGTACGAGTCATCCGTTGTGCGGGAGTTCGGAACCAATGCCGTTGTCTCGGAGCAGGATGGAGCCGCACTAAGAGAATTCGCACCCGATGCCGGTGTGACCCTTGTGCCGAATGGTGTTGATACGGAGTATTTCCATCCAAACAACGGGTCGAATGGAGGTCCGAGTTTGATCTTTGTCGCCTCCCTCGACTGGTACCCCAATATTGATGCTGTGCGATACCTCATTAATGATATCTGGCCGATATTAAAGAGAGAAATTCCGGACTGCACGATGGACCTTGTTGGTGCGCCACCCCCCAGATTCGTTCTGGATTTTGCTGAAAGAGAACCCGATTTTACCGTGCACGGATTTGTCAAAGATATCAGACCGCTTGTAGACAAGTCTTCAATCTACGTTGTACCAATCAGAGTTGGTGGGGGAACACGGTTAAAAATCCTCGATGCAATGGCTATGGGAAAAGCTGTAGTCAGTACCTCGATAGGAGCTGAGGGGATCGAGGTTGCGGACAATGAACACATTCTGCTGGCCGATACACCGGATAAATTTGTTGATCGAATCAAGGCGCTATTCCGGGATGAGAAATTTAGACACCGTATCGAGAAGAGTGCGAGAGACCGCGCTGTTGAAGTCTACTCATGGTTGAAAATCGCACCGGAACTCGTCGACGCATACAAGCGAATCTCCTGAGCAGCAATCTGCGTATTTAGAGAGTATTAAGAATGACAGAGGTGAATAACACAGGTTCGAATAATACGGCAATTCTGATGGCTGTTGGCGATATAATGCTGGGTGATTCACCAGTCTGTCATGGATTTGGTGTAAATTCGAAAATCAAACGCTACGGTCCCTCATACCCGTTTGAACATGTTGCAGACTTTCTGCGTGAGGGTGATCTGGTGTTAGGAAATCTGGAGGTTCCTGTCTCACGGTTTGATGAAGATAGAGATGAATTCGAGCGGGTTCAATTTCGGGGTCAGCCCGAATCGCTCAAGGGTGTTGCTGAATCCGGTGTGAACATCGTGTCGATATGTACAAATCATGCCATGCAGCACGGTCGTGCTGCATTTGAGGAGATGATAGATAACCTGAAATCTTACGACATAGCTTTCGTTGGAACGGAAATTGAAGAGAAAGGAATCGAGAATCTCTATCTGATTGAGAAGAACGGTATCAAGTTCGCATTTCTGGGTTATAATTTCCGTCCACAGCAGTACTACATCGATGCCCCACTCTGGAAAACGCCTACTCTCGATCTGATTCGCAGAGAGACAGACCGCTACATTAAATCAGTAGATTGTGTTGTCGTATCTCTCCACTGGGGGGATGAGTTTATCGAGTATCCATCCCCTGAGCAGGTTAGTATAGCGCATGATTTAATAGATCATGGTGTTAAGCTGATTATCGGGCACCATCCGCACATAGTTCAGGGTGTGGAATCATACAGGAACGGAGTAATTGCGTACAGTCTCGGAAATTTTGTGTTTGATATGTGGCAGGATAGACTGCGCGAGACAATGATCCTGAAGTGTTCTATCGGTAAGGATGGTATTGAGAATTACAATATAATCCCTGTCAAAATAAACAATTCGTATCAACCCGAGCTTCTGACCGGTTCGGATGCCGAGCGGCTGAGCGGTTGGTTCGATGAGCTTTCGCGCAAGATTACCGATGATAAAAATATAGAATCTCGATACAGGGAAGAGTTATTCCGAAAGACGCGTGAATTTCGTTCTGAGATAAAGTCGTTTTATCTCAAGCATCTGTTCAAATACGACCGAAAGAGATTCTTCGAGAATTTTGTGAGTGCTATGAAGAAGAGGTTGGGACGTGGGAAGTAGCAGATCAGAAAAGCTCTATAACAGCATGCCGTGGCCAATCCAGAATATCATGGTCTCTATGTACGGCTTCATGCTTAGACGGAGGGAGTATGGTAGCGAATTCAAACGCATCTTTAGTGAGTTTGAGAATCGCCAATGGCTGCCGGCTTCGGAGATACAGGAATATCAGAATACCAAACTGGCTGCCCTGATCAAACATGCCTACGATACGGTGCCATACTACCAGAGGATAATGGATGAACGAAACCTTAAACCATCCGATGTGACAACCACTGAGGATCTGGTTAAGCTGCCGATCCTGAGCCGGGATGATGTTCGCACTCACGGGGATGATCTAATCTCCCGGTCTTTCGATAAGAAAGATCTCATACTCGGTCACACGAGCGGAACCACCGGTTCTCCTCTTGAATTCTTCTACGACCGATCCGTATGCCTTCACAAGAATATCATTGACTGGAGGCAGAAAAGTGTAGGTGATATCAAATTCGGTGACAAGATAGCGTTTTTCCTCGGGAGGGTGGTTGTCCCTTTACACAGGAAGAGACCGCCGTTCTGGCGTTACAACTTCGCGATGAATCATCTCCTGTTTTCAAGTTTCCATCTATCCGGAGATAATGTCGAATCTTATGTAAAAAAGCTTAGAAGCTACAAGCCCGCTGCAATTGAGGGGTATCCATCAACACTGTTTATTGTCGCCAAATTTCTGAAAGCCCACAACCAGACGCTGCCCATTAAGGCTATATTCTCCTCATCGGAGACTCTCTTCCCGCAGCAGCGTGAGGTGATTGAGGAGGTCTTCGAGACCGATCTCTATGATTATTACGGTCTGGCAGAGAGGACACTGTTTGCCACCGAGTGTGAGAAGCATGAAGGGCATCATGTGAACAACGATTTCGGTATAATCGAACTCCTTGGTCCGGATGGGGAGCATGTTGCTCCCGGTGAATTGGGTCGGATAGTCACGACGGGTCTCCATAACTATGCAATGCCGTTGATTCGTTATAGAACAAGTGACATTACGTCAATCAAGTCAACTGCATGTTCCTGCGGACGGGGTTTCCCGTTGATGGATGATGTGACGACCAAAGAAGAGGATATTATCACAACGAAAGACGGCAGACTGATATCCTCATCTATACTCACGCATCCGTTCAAACCAATGGTGAATATCGCCGAATCGCAGATAGTGCAGGAGGATCGTGATAATATTACGATCAAGATAATTCGACGAAGCGGATACAGTGATGAGGATTCACGGCATCTGATTAAAGAACTCGGAATGCGAATTGGGACCGATATCAAGATTAATATAGAATTCGTTGATTCGATAGATAGAACAAGTGCGGGTAAATTCAGGTGGGTAATCTCCAAAGTCCCGCTTGAATTCTGATACACCGGATTGAGAATATACTATGTGTGGAATCTGCGGGCTCTTTCACACCAAAGACAATAGTGTGATCGAGCGTGAGACAATCGAACGAATGAAAGCCAGGCTCGAGCATCGAGGTCCTGATGATGAGGGTACTCATCTCGATGGCGGTGTCGGTCTCGGATTTCGAAGGCTTAGTATCATTGATCTCGCGCAGGGTCACCAGCCGATGTACAATGAGGATTCCACCGTTGTGCTTGTATTCAATGGAGAGATCTATAATCACCTTGAGTTGCGCGATGAGCTTGTTGAGAAGGGACACGAGTATAAGACCGGCAGTGATACAGAGACGATAGTTCATCTGTACGAGGAGGAGGGTATCTCCTGCTTCTCTCGTCTCAATGGGATGTTTGCTGTTGCTCTATGGGATTCCCGTAAAAAACAACTGGTAATTGCACGAGACAGACTCGGGATAAAGCCAATCTATTACTTCTGGAAAGACGATACAATCGGATTCGCATCCGAGATCAAAGCTCTGTTCGAGAGTGGATTAATTGAACCTGACGTATCAAAGGAAGCGATAGCGGAATATCTCATATTCAGATATACAGCCGGAGAGGACTCATTCTTCAGCGGAGTCAGAAATCTTCTGCCGGGACACATCCTTATCTGTGATGATTCCGGTATTCGCGATGAATCCTTCTGGGACCTTCCACAAGTCACGGAGCCTGCTGATATCGGATTGGAAGAGGGGATGAGTCGCCTCGAGGAACTCCTCGATCAATCAGTGAATCTTCGCTTGATGAGTGATGTTCCTCTGGGGACATTCTGCAGTGGTGGAGTTGATTCAAGCCTCGTTACCGCACTGGCGTCACAATACACAGGCTCAAACCTGAATACCTTTTCCGTCGGTTTTGGTGAATCAGACTATGATGAAAGCAGATATGCTAAAGTTGTATCAGAGCGATACAAGACCAATCACCATCCCCTGATGGTAAACGTTGAAGATTTCGCAGACCTTCTGCCGAAGATGATATGGTATAACGATGAGCCGCTCAACCATCCCAATTCAGTTCAGATATACCAGATCAGCAAGCTCGCACGTGAATTTGTGACAGTGGTTCTAACCGGAGAGGGAGCTGATGAATTATTTGGAGGTTATCCCCGATATCTGATGCTCGGAGTACTTGGTGGTTTCAACTGCCTGCCGACTCAGGTGAGGAAGGTCATCGGGTTGTTGATGTCTCTTGTCCCGCACCGAAAGGTACGGAAGTTATCGGGATATATGCCACTCAGTATCCGTGAGGCTGCAGCTCTGAATTCATCATTCATTAACTGGAATACGGTAAGCCCTCTCTTGATAGATGATTACGATCTAAGCGCCATACTTGAAAAGAGACTTGGTTTGACCGATCTGACCGGATTCAGTTCGGATCGTGCACTGGATTATCTCTATCGTGTCGAGCTTCGGACATATCTCGTTTCAATCCTCAATCGACAGGACAAGATGAGCATGGCTGCGAGTATCGAATCCAGAGTACCATTTCTGGACCACAGACTCGTTGAGTGGGCACTCGGTCTCAACAGTCATCTGAAGCACGGCAAACTGGGAAACAAACTGATTGTGAAAAAGCTGGGTGAAAAATGGCTCCCGAAAGAGGTGATATACCGTCAAAAATCCGGCTTTGGCGTACCTCTGTCGATATGGTTCCGTGAGAAGAACGGGCTTGGCCGATATCTTGATCTACTTACCGCAGATGATTGCAGAGTTGGTCGGTTTGTGAATATTGACAACCTAAGGAAACTGATTCGGGATCATCTTAGCGGAAATGCGGACAATTCTGAATTGATATGGACACTCATGAATCTGGAATTGTGGTACAGAATCTTTATAGAGAAATCAAGTTTTTGAATGTGCTCCTGACTTAATCAATGCTGCTGCCCGCCAGAACAGATAGATATTACACGCCACAATAACAACAGATGTCAGAATGAGAAGAGTGAATTTTCCCTCAAATGCCGAGTAAGGCTCATATTGTACATTTGTAATTATCTGTAGGTAAGGCTCTATCGTAGTCAGCGATCCGAGTATTGCAATAGGGATGAGCTGTTTCAGTGAGTCTTTATCACCTGCGAGGAGCATGTGGATCACAAAAATAGTTATCATCGGCATATACATTGTAAACGTCTTCCTGCTAACGATCAAGAAGAGTAGATTCGCGGCTACCGCAAGAGCTACTGCAATATCAAAATTACTATTCTTTTCATCATTGACCAGTCTAATCCGCAGGTAGAGCAGATATAACATGATTGGAAAGAAAGTTATCAGCGGAAACAGATGCCAGTATGCGTTGTTTTGTAAGCCGGTTATCAGGGAGGATATGAGGAATGGGAGGTTGTTGCTTGTGTAATCTCCGAAGTCACCCCTGAGTGTCTGGTATACCGGCACCCCATAAACGGTCAGGACCAGCATCGCAAGCAGAGCTACAGCGGGTGGAATTAGACGTTTCACCCAGCCGGTTTTGTAGAAGAATACGATTGCGGGCCATGATAGAACTGCCAGAAGTTTCGAGCACAGATAGCCGATTGCTCCCGCCAAACCCGATACATAATCCCTGTTTCTCTCAGCGAGAACCAGAGCAACCATTGTGAAGAGAGCTATAATAGCGCCGTTATAACCTACGAGACCGATCCAGTAGACAGATATCGGGGACAGATAATACAGGAATGCGACTCGCCATCCGTAGTTGACGTCCCTACGCTTGCATCTCTTAAGGTACACAATCAGTGTTGCAATTTCTAACAGGTTCATTGTAAGGACAACAGCCCCAACAGATTTCCAGATGAAAACGGGAAGTGCCAGGAGTACGTAAAACAGAGGCGAATAGACCGTCTTGAAATCTACATACGGCATAAGCCCATTAAGAAAGTCAACGGTTCGTGGGAAATAGTGCTGAATGGTGTCTGAATCCTGATTCAAATCCGGCAAGAAGATGTATACGGCTAAACAGGTGATTAATCTCAGAGGAATGGCGGATAATACGATTGTTCTGAGAGCCCTGGTTTCATAAGATTTGCCTTTTACTACAGCGAATGTTGCCAGGCTTCCCCATGCTAAGGCTATGCAGAACAGGAGCTTAAGAAGCGCCATTTTTGACCAGACCTCAATTATGCAAGTAGTTGAAACCAGAATCAACCAATTCGAGTTTGGTATGTCAAGACAAATATTGCAGCACAACTCCTGATTTCAAAATCTGAGAGTCTAGATTGGCAATGAATCTAAGATTGTATTGATAATCTGGTGATCCCCAAAAACTGGTTGAACTGAGTATTTGTTTTATTTTAGTTTGAATGGGGTTATAGTATAAAATTGGAGCGTTTACTTCCAACTGACCTTAATGATGTGCCGTGTAATACTTGTTACACACGGGATGGGGAGGATTGATGAGACGGATGAGTAAGAGCAACGTTCTAAGATATGCGGAGAATTCGTATGCAACAGCTCTGCTTCTGGCAGTTGTTGTTTTTGCCATCTACATGATCTTCTTCACGAAAAATTTCAATGGTGACGGAATGGGCTACGCTCGTGTGGTTGAAGAAGCTGGCAGCGGGAAACTGTGGTCTGTTTCTGCAAGGCTTCTGTTCTGTCCAACTGGGAGGGTGGTGCAGGAAGTAGTTCAGTTTGTCGGAATTGAAACAAGAGGAGTTTATATTCTTACAGTTGTAAATTCTGCGTTCGGTGCACTGGGATCGGCTATTTTTTTTCTTATGTGTTTTAGTATTACTGGTAAAAGAATAATTTCATCGTTAGTTGCATTTGGGCTTGCATTTTCTTTTGCTTTCTGGTTCTGGTCTGCAAATGCCACCTCATACCCAGGCAATGTCCTCTTTCTCATAATCTCACTATATATTATTGAGCGAAGTATGGAATCTGTATCAGTCAAACGATACCTTATGATGGCTGTACTTGTCGGATTTACTCATGCATTTGCTACATTCTTTTGGCTTACGGCCATTATTCTGGTTCCATCTATCGCACTTATTCAAGTTGTCATAGGTAATGACAAAAACCGCGGAACAAGACTTGCAGCAGTTCTCGCGTACGGTTTGACTTATGGCATCGTGCTGTTTATACCGTTAGTTATTGCAGGTGTTTTAGCCAGAGATGTATCATCAATAAGTGAGTTTCGGCTTTGGTTAACGGAAGCTTCGCACACAGTTCCTCCGCAACTGTCATTGGGTAATGTAATGCGTGGGGTGATCGGTATAGCATCAAGTATCTTTTCTATGGTTGAGTTGGGTCCATATGTCAAGAGTCTCGCATTTGGTGTTCCAACTGTTGTTGAGAGTAAAATGGTTCTTATTCTGGAGTTAATTGCTTTCGTGTTGTTTTGGATGTTGCTTGCTTCTTGTGTTTATTTCATCTGGAAGAACCGTACAAAAATGTCAAAGGGTGACAAACAGTATCTGACTACTTTACTTCTCTGGTCGTTACCAGTTGTCTGTTTTGGTATGACGTGGTTGGGTACGGATACCGAACGCTGGCTGGCGATGTCTCCAATTCTCTGGTTACTTGGAATACTCCTATATCGGATCTCGACGAGAGATAACAAGGGGTCTGCTGTACGAAGAAAGAACATGATACTAGCAGTTGTAGTGCTTATTGTATTCTCTTATAATCTCGGCTTAACGATGTATCCGAATACCCGAATCGATAATAACTATTTCTATAAATCGGCTTGCGAGTTAAACGATCATATGGGGGAGAATGACAAAGTGTTCCTATGGGGACATGACCATATTCAGACAGGTCCGAATCTATCATATTTCTTTGGGAAAAACTGGATACATCTTCACCTAACCGGTGGCAAATACTGGGATACTATTGAAGAGCGGATCAACGAAGAAGTAAGAGAGACCGCTTCTAAAGGGGGGAATCTTTTTGTTATTGGAAGAGTATTCTTACCCAAAGATATGCCTGAGTCAAGATATTCCGACGCAACTGAAAGACCTAGCCGGCGAAGACTCGCTGAAATTCTCTCGAGATGGAAACGGGAGGAAGTCTTTTCCATAGGGATTGACACCTACTGGAAATTGGATATTGACCCCTCTGAATCTGAAACGGGAAAACCGGATGAGTATTGAACTTCTTTGTCGGATTTAAGGAACCAAATCAGAACCTGAATGATAAGGCATTAAATGCGCACATTTTAATCATGTTCACTTTGGGTGCTGTTGGGTATTGTTATGACATACAATAAGTTAGGTCGACACAGCTAATTAGTTAATCAACATTCACACTGGTTGAAGAAATCTGAATACAAATCCGACATAATACATAGGTGATCTATAACAAATTATTGGAGATATTGATAATGAGATTTGTGATATTAATAGCACTGACGTTATCAGTAGCGTCACTTCTGGTTTATCCTTCCCCGGCTGGTGCGGAGACGTACTATGTTTCGGATTCAACATGGAATCCGAATGCCTCAGACGGTAATGATGGCTTGTCTTGGTCAAGCCCATTTGCTCACCCGAATAAGCTGAGTGATGTTATCTCTTGTGGAGACACAGCTCTATTTGGCTCCGGGATTTGGGAAGAAGTCATGATAGTTCCTCCTAAGTTGTGTGATACTACCGGCCTATATACAGTATATGCATGTTCATCCTATGTAACTGCTGATTCAATGGCAAATATGATGGTTCCTGAGTTACGCGGCGGTCAACAGATAACATCCTGGACTGATACGATAATCAATGGAGTTACTTGTTATAAAGCTTATGTTGACTACATCTACGAGTTTGGCGACGGATATGTGACAAGCGTTACACAAGATGGTCTGATGTTAACTCATGATGAAGGTGACGGCTTTGTTTCTCCAGCTGGAATTGATCAGGATGGAGAGTGTTTTGGAAGCTCAGATAAGATGGTCTACATTCGTCCATACAATGGTAGGGATCCTAATACATCCGAGATATTTTGCGCGGCACACCCAGCTGTATATCTGACATTAAGAGGTTCTACACAGAGAATTAAGTTCTGGGGTCTGAAATTGCGTTATGGAGCCCCGTTTGTTGTAGGTCTCAGTAGTGGATCTTTCATTTATGATGTCGTGATCCAGCGATGTGATATTCGATATGCTGGAGGCACTTACCATTCCAATGCTTCTGTGATTGGTGGTTACGGTACGACGTTTGAATTAGAGACATCCAAGTTGGTAGTTGATGCTTGCTCACTTCAGCATAATATGGGTGGTGTCCGAAACGGCAGCTCGGTTGCTCCTCCAAGAGAAGGTTTAAATCATGGGGGTGCGATTACATTATATGAAGCCCATCAATGCGTTTTTTCAAATAACTGGTTTTTGGGATATACCGCGAGCGGAATAATCCTCAAAGGTATTGATAACGAAGGACATGGACCTTGGGAGGGAAATGTAATAAGGAACAATGTCTTTATTGCTGAACCGTTTTATGATGACGACGATTTCCCTGGTCCGACGGATGCAGTGAATCTCGATTTTGCTCCTTACAAAGACTCTGTTTATGGCAATTACATAACAGAAGGCTGGTCGACAGCTATTCGGATTGGTGGGAGTGGAAATGGTGATCAGGATGAGCACTGGAATTACAATATCTTTTTCTGCAATAATACGATTTATGGAGTGCGTGGAGAATGTGTTTATTATTTCAGAGGTCCAAAGAACACAACGCATGATGACTGTGGACAGAACAATGAAGTGAAATACAATATCTTTGCACATTCCAGTATGTTTGGCGATCCAAATACTTACGATATCGGTTTTCGACAGTCAGAAGCTCTAACCAACTGCGAACAGTCCTTGATAAGTGACTATAATGTATTTTATGATCCGTCATCAGATTTCAGTGCGAACTGTGCGGGAGGGGGAACTGCGAATTGGAGCGAATGGCGATCTCTATTGGGAGGTTGTGAAGAAGACTGGGCTGCAGATGTTAACTCGTCTCTGGATGATCCGCAATTCGCTTCACCACATAACACAACATTAACGGCTATTGAGCGATTTAACCGTCCGTATTCAACTCAGGAGATAAATGTTACCTACGGTGGCAGAAATTGGACACGGTACGGTGCGTGGCAACCGGAGGATGGTAGTGGAGGGAGTGATCCGCATATTGAGCTGGATAAAATTGGTATGAGTTTCTCAGCGGCTGAGGGTGGCAGTAATCCGGATCCGCAGACGTTTACAATCTCCAATTCCGGGGGGGGAACTCTTGAATGGTCGGTTTTGGATGATGCTTCATGGCTTTCGTGCTCTCCATCGTCTGGAAGCGGGAATGCGACTATCACAGTGGATGTCAGTATTGGTTCACTCGGCGTAGGTACATACAACGGTATAATAACTGTATCAAGCACGAATGCAGACAACAGTCCCCAAACAATCAGCGTACAGCTTCAGGTCTTTGAACCCTCATCAAATATTGCGTTGGGTCATACGGTGACTGTTAGTGGAACCTATGATGATAACTACTCCTCCGATGTTCTGACTGATGGTATAATAGACGCCGATGGAGGGACATCCGCAACATGGGCTTCGGATGACAGTGACGATGATCACTGGATTGAAGTTGATTTTGGAAGTTCCCAGACAGTTAAAAGTATTGCACTCTACTGGGCGCTAAATAACTACAGTGGTAACTGGATGATTTCTCAGGAGGTACGCATTCAGCGTTACACAGGCAGCAGTTATGTTACAGTAGCAACTGTCGAGAGTGGTGAGTGTTACCTTGCATCTCTGGATAGCATGATAGTAACCTCGACCGACCCTCAGAGTGTGACAATGACGACAGGCACTCGAAGTATTACAATTACAGGATTCACTCCATTCGAGACATCCCGCTTGCGATTCTATCAGCCATCTCAGCGCGGACCTATAAGTTATAACAATATTATGTGGTTGACTGAAGTGGAGGCTTATTACGACGATATCACTCCGCCAAGAGCAATGAATGAGTGCTATTAGATTTAAGTCTTTAATGCCCTATTGTTTCGAGTTTTTTCCCTAACTCTACAGCAATAAGCCTATTGCCCTCTGGGCTGTAATGGCAGGCATCGCCAAAATATATTTTATATGGCGGTAACTTGCTCGCGCGAAAAGCGGGGCGTGGATCAACGGGATCGAAGCCTTTTTCTCTTAATCTCTCAATGAGATTGCCATACTGATCGGGTAATCGTCCACGAATAGAACCGGGAAATACAGCTTTGCTGGCAGGCAGCATCAGAACGATCAATTCCGCGCTGTCAGCCATTACCTCATCCTTCAGCCTGTGAAGTATGGCGACTGTTAAATCCACATTCTGACGGTCTTTCTTTGCCAGTCTCGTGAAATTTCCGGCTTTACTAAATGCTTTGTAGATCAATCCGGATATCGGGAGCAGTTGAAAACGTTTATATCTATTGAAATTCGTGATACAGGCATCACGATCCTCAAGGTAATCGATCATTTCTGAATTTTGCATTGCTTCCGAATAGGATTCGAGCGAGGGCATTTGAATGAGTTGCAGATCCCCATTGTTGAGTTCGAAGCGCGGTTTCATGTATGGCATATTCGATTCCGACCTGCGCCTGAATGGTATATATATGTTATCGAGACCGGAACCCGGATCATCGGAGATGCCCACGATAACTATATCCGGATCAAAATCGCTATAGCGATGTCTATATGAAAGATACATCTGGTCAACACTGTAGAGCATCGTGCCGAAATTCAGGGCTTCAGTAGTTGAATCCTCTAACTGCGCTGAGACTGTTTCCTCTATGCTGACATGCGTTCCGCCATTTATGAGAGAACTCCCGAGAAAGAGCAACCGGGTCCTGGTGCCTTTCTGACGGGATATCTCATGAGTGGATCGAGATCCGTATTCATCGAGTTTCCATTTTCCTACTCCGGAATTCGGCTTGTTGCACCATCCGGTATTCTCATCAAAAACCATGAATGCATCCTCACCATGCACGAATTCAACAGAATTCTCTTTGGATGCATCCGGCAGGTAGAGTCGTAGATAGCAATAATCCGGGATAATTATCGGTGCGATAACGATAACAATAAATTCAGCTGTGAACAGCATGAGTATCGTATAGAACGCAGCCGGGGATATCTGCCGGAGATTCAGCAATTGACGAATCACCGGTTTTTTATGTGGTATGATATTTTTTGTTTTCGCTTTACCCATAATTAGAATTGGAAATATATGAATGGATTAACATCGACCGGTCGTGCATGATATATGAATACTATCATTGCTGCATAGAGTATGGCTTTGATAATCGTCGGAACACGATTGTCTATACCGGGACTTCGTTCCTTCATTGCTCCATAGATGTGATCTATGACAACCGCACCCATTGCTATCCATATAAGCGCTCCGATCTCGATAACGTTGGTTCCGAGTCCCTTAAATAATCCCTTTGTATAGGTGAATGCTATCTCAAAACTCTGGGAACGGAAGAATACACGAGAGTACATCACGACAGCCATAGTCAAAATCCAACCCAGCAGGCTTCCTATGATTGTCTTTTCGGTTTTTCCCTTTCGTTTATAGCGAATTCTCCTCGATATCTGGTTTATTGCCAGATAGAATCCATGCAGCAGACCATATACCACAAATGTCCATCCGGCTCCATGCCAGAGACCGGAGAGTACGACTGTCATGCAGAGATTCCGGAGAGTTTTTGGAAATCCCTCACGGTTACCGCCGAGTCCGATGTAGACATAATCACGGAAAAAACGTGACATTGTGAGATGCCATCTTCGCCAGAACTCTGATATACTCCGTGACAGGTATGGGAAATTGAAATTCTCGGGTATCTCAAATCCGAGGATTCTTGCAGATCCGATTGCCATGTTGGAGTAACCCGAAAAATCGGCATAGATCTGTACAGTGTATCCGAGTAATGCCAGCCAGAGCATACCGGATGTATAGTCACCCGGATTTGCGAATACAGGATCGCAGAGGCTCGTGGCGATTGTATCGGCAACAAATGCCTTTTTGAAAAAGCCATAGAGAAATCTCGTAACACCAATCTGCAAATTCTCGCCGCTGAATGTACGTTTCTGTTCGAGCTGGAAAATGAATTCGCGCGCTCTCACAATCGGACCGGCGACAAGCTGCGGGAAGAATGCCACGAATGCGGCGAAATCTATAAACGATTTCGTTGGTTCGAGTTTTCCCCTGTAGATATCAATGCTGTAACTCAAAGTCTGGAATGTATAGAACGAAATCCCCACAGGTAGAACGATATTGAGTGTCGTGTATGATACAGGCAGGCCTATACCCTGAGCCATTGCGGCAAAACTGCCGGCGAAGAAATTGAAATACTTGAAATATCCGAGGATACCGAGATTTACGCACAGGCTGACAAGAAGCCATGCCTTTTTTACTCGCGGATTTGTTGCACCGAATATTCTGGGGCCGGCTATGTAATCGACAACCGTGGAAACAATGATCAAGCTGAGAAATCTGTAGTCCCAGTTTGCATAGAAGAAGTAACTTGCAGCAAGAAGGAACAGGTTCTGCCATTTTCGGGGCAGATGCCAATAGATTAAGAAAACTGCAACGATGAAGATCAGGTATGCATTTGTAACGAAATTCATCTCAAGAGCTTCTATCTCTATTGACTATTAATGCCTGATTCAGTAGTGCTTCCCTGCCGGACTGTGAGGCGCAAGTGTGGATTGTGCTTCACAAATCTACTTCTTGAGTGACACACTCGTATATAGAAATTCGCTGAGTCCGCTCAAAGCCTTAAGTTTGTCTTTCGTGTTGTCGGAACGCCAGTCCTTCTCTCTGCACACCCTGTAGTCTTCCCATTCGTCGTGACAGACCTCGAATCCATGTCTGGCAAGGAACCGTCTGATTTTCCCAATCGTGAATGTGTAGGGATGTCCCTTGTCTATCCTGAGCTTCGAGACGATCTCATGGAGAAAATACCCCCACGCCGGATGCAGATTAACCGTCAGGTACAGAATCCCACCATCTTTTAGAATCCGGTTCAGCTCATCCATGACCTCGGGGGCGCTCTCAGTATGGTCAATTACATTTTCGATGACAACGAGGTCAAAATACCCGTCATCATAGGGGATTTCCTCACCCTTCCCCTGAATGTATTTGACGTCCTTACCGCGGCAGTCTATAAGGTTTGGCTGGGATGAGAAGAAATCACAGAGTGGATCGATTGCTACCTTCTCACTGGCTTCGAGTGCTGATGTAAGCCCTACCGGACCGCTGCCAACCTCGATTACGCGGGCATCCCTCAGGTCCGGAGCCTCACCGAGGAATGCCTTTTCGAGCTTCTCACCGAGATTTTTGACTCGCCACTTATACCATGAGAATTGGCTGTCCTTTCCCTCGCTGAGTTTCTTTTCAGCCGTTTCCCAGAATGACCTCTCATAGGACTGTGCCTGTTTCCATCGTGATCGAGCCATCTGCTTATCTCCGGTGCTCAATATGGGAATTGTATGCCATACTATGGTCTATCGTCATTATTGACAGTAAAATATAGCGTCTGTCATAAGGTAATGATCTATAACAATGTGAATATCCGTACGGTTTCACTTCAAATCAAGTTTAATGTCAACCGTTTGAGGCAGGGAGATTTTTATTGGACTTAATGACGTTTGAATAATACATTTGAAGCGAAACGACACTATCTGGGCACTCTATGGTAAGAATTGCAGCGATCATACCGGCTTACAACGAAGAAGCGAACATCCACAGGGTTATACGGGATATCCGGTCACAGGATATCGATATCAAGGTCGTAGTTGTAAACGACTGCTCTACGGATTCAACGGAGTCTATTGTTCGCAGGGAGGGGGAGACGGTTCTCAATTTGACTAACAATCTTGGGATCGGCGGAGCTGTGCAGACCGGTATGCGTTTTGCAAGGGATGAGGGGTATGATATCGCACTGCAGGTGGATGGTGACGGTCAGCATCCTGCGTCTGAAATCAAGGCGCTGATCGAGCCAATCCGGAATGGTAATGTGGATGTTGTTATCGGGTCACGATTCCTCGGAAAAGGTGATTTTCAGAGTAGTTTTGCCAGGAGGATCGGTATCAGGATTATATCGCTGGTCAATTCGATCCTTGTCGGGCAGAGAATCTCTGATAACACATCCGGTTTCAGAGCGTTCAACCGCAGAGCGATAGAGTTCCTCTCTGAGCACTACCCGCAGGACTATCCGGAACCGGTTGCGGTAGTCGAGCTGTTTAGAAATGGTTTTCGGATTGCGGAGGTCCCCGTACGGATGCTCGAGAGAGAGGGGGGAGAATCCTCCATCAGTTCCATATCATCGATCTACTATATGGTAAAGGTTCTGACTGCGAGTCTGGTGGCGTTCACCCGCAAACCGGTCGTAAGAAAGGATAAGAGAAGATCATGAGTACAATTCAGATTGTATTGATAGCCGTGTGTTTCGTGATGGTTACATTCATATTTTCCATGATACGCAAGCGTAAGCTGAGAGAGGAATACAGCCTTCTCTGGATTGTCGGATCAATCGTGATGGCGGTGTTCGTACTCTGGAGAGACCTTCTCGAAATCCTCGCCGAGCATCTCGGTATATTCTATGCCCCGAATGTCCTCCTTCTGATAGGGTTGTTTTTTGGGGTGCTTATGTTTCTGCATCTTACGGTTGTTGTCTCGAAACAGGCGGATGAAAACAAGAATCTCGTTCAGAAAATTGCCCTGCTTCAGAATATGATTGAGGAACTCGAAAAAACTTGCAGTAGTGAAAGCAGTTAAACCGTCTTTTTTCGCCTAAAAATCACATACCCAATTCGAATGTTTGCCCTTCATGCGGTACTGCGGTATTCCAGTTGAATTTACTTCGAATTTTCTTGGCAAGCGACTCGCATGATTCCGGTTCTCCGTGCACGCAGAATGTCACATTAGGCGGGCGGTTGAATCCGAGCAGCCAAGCAAGCATAATCTGATAATCCGCATGGCCGGAGAAACCCTGCACACTCTCGATGTGTGCATTGACCGGAATATCCTCCCCGTGTATTCGGATTTTCTCCTCGCCATCGAGTATCCTTCGCCCGCGGGTCCCCGGAACCTGGTAGCCGATGAATACGACTGTATTTTCCGGGTGCGGAAGCCGTTTTCTGAGATGGTGAAGGATCCTGCCGCCGGTTGCCATGCCACTCGCGGAGATAATGATCGCCCGACCTTTCGGCGTATTGATTGCTTTCGACTGCTCGACTGTTTCGCACAAGCGAAGGTTTTTCGGGTGAAACACCCGTATACCCTTCATAATCAGTACACGGGTTTCGAGATCCTGTTCAGTTACCCGTTCCTCGAATACTTCGGTAGCTTTGATAGCCATCGGTGAGTCGACGAAAACCGGGAGGATGGGTATTTTCCCGCGATCTTCGAGATCACGAAGGACATACAGAAGCTCCTGAGTCCGCTCGACCGCAAACGACGGGATTATAATCCCTCCGCCGCGCTTGGTGCCCTCATTTATTATTCGTGCCAGTTCCTCCTCCGGTTCGGCATCGGGATGCTCCCGGTCGCCGTATGTCGATTCCGCCAGAAGGTAGTCGACATCGTAAACCTGCACAGGATTTTTGAGAATCGGTCTTGCGGGTCGACCGAGATCGCCGCCGAACAGAATCTTCCGCTTCGGTTCATCGGTCGTCTTGATATCCACGAAGGATGACCCCAGTATGTGACCGGCATCGCGGAATTTTACCCGAAACCCCGCCTCGAATTCTATCTCCTCACCATAGTAGACCGGGTGGAATAGTTCGAGTGCGCGCTTGGCATCCTCAACGGTGTAGAGTGGCAGTGCGGGACTGTGCCGCGAGAAACCTTTCTCATTTGCCCAGGCAGCGTCCTCTTCCATGATATGCGCAGAATCCTTGAGCATGATATCGGCGAGATCGGCGGTCGGGTATGTGCAATAGACCGGTCCCGAGAATCCCTCCCGCACGAGTTTTGGGAGATACCCGATGTGGTCGATGTGTGCGTGGGTCAGGAATACGACGTCGATCCTGGACGGATCATATGGAAACGTTTTCCAGTTTTTCTTGCGGAGTTCCTTGCGACCCTGAAATAGCCCACAGTCTATCAGAAGATTCTTGCCACGCAGCTGGAGAAGATGCCGCGAGCCGGTTACAGTTTTAGCGGCTCCGAGAAATGTAATTTTGGTCTTTTCGTTAGCGATATTTGCTGCCTCCGGGTTGCAGATCGACGATATTCGTCTATTATACCTACGAATCGTGAATATTCCAACTCCTCGGTTGTAATATCGGTTGAAAATCGGAACTTTTTGTGTAGATTTCCATAGTAGAGAGTGCAGTATTTATTATGCCATTCTCTGGGGGTGACCTGGTTTCGACGGGGTAACCGGAGTATGGCCTGCATGCCGAGCACTCCGACAACTCGCAAAACTGTCGGTAAACCTAAATTAATTGGCGACTATAACTACGCCATGGCTGCATAAATAATGCAGCTCGTTCCCCGGTTGCTGGGCCACTCGGGCGGCCGATGGAGCGACGATTACGAGAGGCTGGTCCGCGAGACGCTGCTCGAGCCGGACGGACGAGACACAATCGAGCTGGCTTAACGGTTGCTTGCTTCCCGGTGTGCTGTTAAGTGAGATTTAATAGGGAGGCTACGCATGTAGACGGTCGTATGTCGGTACTTTCGGACGGGGGTTCGATTCCCCCCACCTCCATTTGTATAACTCATTACAATTCAATAGCTTACAAGCCGGACGGGGGTATTATACCCCCCGCCACTGCCTTTGTAACCCTATATCCCCCAATAACTCCGAATAACATGCAATCATTTTGGACACAATTTGGTCACAGCCGACCGGCGTTTATCGTGGACAGAAGGGGTTAGCAAACCAACGATTTGCGCAGTCAGATTGACCTGTTCGGTACGCAAGCTATTGGCCCTACAGACCAAGCGCATCTAACAATGCTGACTCATCAACATCTCTGCCCAAATAGCAATCGGCCATTTCAGTAGCCAGCCTTGATGAACCTGGAGCAAGAATGCATTCTCTGAATCGCGCGCCTGTGTTTGGATCAAAAACGCCGTTCTTCTCAAAGGTCGCAAACATATCCTTGGCGTAAACATCTGACCACAAGAAGCCATACATACATGCTGCATATTCGCTGAAGCCTATCGGGAACATTCGAGTTTCGATATATATCTCAGGCGGGTAGCTGTAGGGCATTGTACTATTCCATACTTCTTTGTGCATAGCTTCGAAATCAAAAGGCCTGTCGGGGTCATAGTCCATGTGCATGATTCGGTCAATCAGACTGTATCGAAGCATCATTATTCCGTATGAAAATGCACTGCGCTTGCGGACGGATTGTATTTGTTCAACAATATCTCCTGGGATCTTATTGCCCGTCAGATGATGCTTGGATAAGAAAGCAATTACTTCTTCATCCCAGACCCAATTCTCCCAAATCTGTGAGGGTACCTCTCTAAAATCATTCTCAACTGAAAAAGAATTCTGCAGAGCCAAGTCATTTTCACTCAAGAGAAAATGCATCGTATGACCAAACTCGTGAAAAAGAAATTCCATATCGTTGAGTGATAATAGTGAGGGTTCCTTGTCCGTAGGTGGTGCGAAATCACAGCCAATTGCAGCCATGGGATAGCTGATAACATCTTTTCTTCGCTTTCGATATTTCAAAGGCGAAGTGAAGGCACCTTGGTTATCCTTTCCTTCCCTGGCAAATAGATCAAAATAGATATATCCGATAGTGTTGCCATTATCACTGACTTCATACAAGGAAACATCAGGGTGCCAAACAGACGGAGCTTCGAGTTTCTCAAACTTGATATCGAATAATCCCGCACCAATTTCCAGAAGCCCACTTAAGACATTGGTCGTTTCAAAATAGCTCCTTACGGAATCCTGATTGATTGCCAAGAACTCCTCTTCATATCTCTTGTTGTAATATCGAACATCCCAGGGATTGAGAACTGGCAGTTCAGCATCGTTTAGATGCTCTCTCTTGAGTTGCAGAAGCTCCTCTTGCTGTTGTCTGGCGATAAGCCGCATGTTTTCTGACAATCTATGTTGAAGGTCTATGACATTTTGAGATGTTTTGGCCATGCATGTTTCAAGTGCGTACTCAGAATAGTCCTTGTACCCAAACAATTGAGCCAGGCGTTGTCTAGCGCCAAGTAATTCTCTAAGAACTGGCAGGTTCACGTTATGTGCCAGATTCTCTCGTTTGTAATAGGCCTGTTTTCTAATCCCTTCATCTTCGGCATCTTGCATAACCGCTTCGTAATCTGGTCCCGGCAAAGCGATATAGAAGTTCCCATCGTCCGCTTGATGCGACTTCTTAAACGTATCTGATAGTCCAGCAAGTTGGCTCTCGGACGCCCAAACGGTATCACTGGTCGATTGTGCATTTCGGAAGAACGACATCCCTAATTGGGCGGACTCCATCATTAGTTGCTGGAGTCGTTCTGCGTCTTCAGCGGGTAATTCCAAACCTCGTCGTTTATAATCCAGAAGTATATCTTCCATCAATTTTCTCTTTGAACCGGACAGTCCCTTTGCTTCCTCGGTTTGACTATAGTCTTTGACTGCCTGATAGATCTCAATATCATGGTCTATCTTCTGAACCAGTTCCGTCAGAAGATCTGACTCATGCACCGCTGTTTGTTGAATTGAATCATCGGGATGAACCGAGCTCATCAATTCTATCGGCGATTTGATGCCATACAACTGGTCGTAGATGTCATCAAGGGAGACGAGCGTGTTTTCAAATGTCCTTGCATCACTTGATACCGATTTTAGCTCCTGAAGCATTGAAGACACATTCTGCTCAGCCGTCTGACGTGCTTTCGTGAGATGATGTGGCCTTAGGTTTTCAAAATCAGGAATCTGGTTGAAAGCTGTGAGAAGTGGATTTGCATTTGGGACAGAATCGTTGCCTTGTGCAGGCGTGGAGCACGAAAAGGCCAGGCAAAAGCACAGTAGACTGAAATACCTGATATAGGGGTTCAAAGTCATGCTCTCCTCCGTTCAGAATATGAGAAACCCAGAATCCTTCGTAAGTCCATTATAATCCGGTGTTAACATGATGCAAGGGATTTCGATTCAACGCTTTGAGAATGGCAAGATATTGGGAAGTTCGCCTCCAGATGGTCAGCGGGGAATCAATCGGTGTCGCGTAACGCGATCATTATCAGCACTCACGCGAAGCAAATGTGTCCATGTTTCGACCGCAAAAAGCGGTCACAATTTGGTCACAATAGGGTGTAAGTCCTTGTGCCGCAACGCGAGTATGGGGTTCGATTCCCCCCACCTCCACCAATATAACTTATTACAATTCAATGACTTATGTGCCGGACGGGGGCATAATACCCCCCACCCTTGCCTTTGTAAGCCTATATCCCCCAATAACACTGAATAACGTAACATCATTTTGGACACAATTTGGTCACAGTATTTGTCAGAGTTCCGGGTCGACTTGGCGGTGATTATCACGCGAGCGTGTCAGCGATTATCGTTGACGAACTAGCTCAAAGCGGCTATATTTATATCCGAACCTCTAGATGAGGTGTGTGAATGTGCCAAGGAAGAAACAAGAGCCTCCCCGCGGACCGATGATTCACATCCGACTCGACGAGACTACCCACCGCAAGCTCAAAATCCGAGTAGCACACGACGGTACCACAATCCAGCATCTGGTCGCTGACCTGATTCGCCGTGAAGTCGGTGAGCCAGATAGATCGAAGAAAAAAACATAGTCTGACATCTTGCGCTGCAGAACAACCTCAACACTATCGTAAGGAGTTGTCTGATGCGCCAAAATGAACTTATCCCGATTCTGATAGCAGTTGTCTTCTGCCTCACTACAGCCACAGATTCTGCGGCCCAAGTGATTCTTGATTGGGTCAAAACCGACACGCTGTACTACAGCCCTTCCCGCTTTAACATATCAGTCGATACGGCTGGCGATGCCTATGTAGTGGACTCTAAGTGGATACAGAAATACAATGCCGAAGGAATAGTCCAATGGATGGTGGCACCTGATCGCGTTCAGGAATCGGTGCTACACAGTTTCATGGACGTAGAGATAGACCGAGAAGGTGACAGTTACTTCCTCTTGCACACTCGGACAACAGGGATAGATGAGTACGGCGTCCGGGTAATCAGTTACGACGCCAACGGGAATTTGAAGTACAACCAGCCGAAGACCCTGTTCAATGAAAGTCAAAGAGCTGATGAAGATTACATCAGTGCCTATGTGTGGCAGATAGCAGCTGACAATTCTGGTAATGCGTACGTAGTTGGATACTATGGATGCAATTGGGATTATCGTGACTGCACTCGTAAGGGAACCATGCTCATCTTTGACAGTTTGGGCAGTGTCACTGAGGAACGTTTCAGCACGCCGCACAATACTGTGAGCGCTCTTGCCAGCATAGCAATCGGTGAAGGACAACACGTCTGGTCATTGGGTGCGTACGAGGACGACATCGTACTTTGTGAGGGCAACGAGCAACTATCTCGTTCTTTCCTTTTTGCCGAAGCCTCTCATGGCACATTGCATAACTGGCGAAGTGAAGAGGATCAGACCTGCTATTGTGAGGGAGAGTACCTCCGCTGTGAAGGTTGTAGCCGTTACACACGGCTCTTGCTTGTTGAGGATGATGGAGGTCTTTATTGGGGTTATTGCTGGCCGGCTCAACCTACGGGCTATCGAGCACGATTAACCAGGTACAGTAATACTGCCGATGAGATCTGGCGAACCACCCTGCCCTATGACACCAATTTCTACTATAGTGGGTTCGAGATAGACTGCAATGGAGACCTCATCACTTCTGCCGGCGGTACTATAACGAAGTACAGTAGTTCAAACGGGGCAGTGTTATGGTCGGTGGCCGGCGGCAACCGAATCGCATTACTATCAAACGGAGATGTATATGCATTTGATACGGTTGAAAGGGTCACGTGCTTTGATGGTCAGACCGGGGCTCAGCTGTGGCAATATAATCCTGGCACAGACTTATTTGTGGATAATGGTCCGCAGCGCATAGCGGTAGACAGCAATAGAAACTTATACGTAGCCGGGGCCAATACCGAGGCTAAGCTGGTTTTTGCCCGTTACAAAGTAGGCAAGCAGTTCGAGATTATGGATGCGACCAGCAACAATGATCCCATTGCTGAAAGAGAGGTCGAACTGTACTCAGCCGACGTCGGCCAGCCAGGCTTTATCACAGGTCATATAGGTTCTTACAGTACTGACGTTGATGGAGCAATAGAGTTTAGCCTCAGTGAAGTGGGCGAGTTGATGCACGAGGATGTCGGTATCGGTTTGGAGATTGGTGACCTTGCGGCTGTCTCCGTACGTGTGACATCGGCCAGTTCACCGCGGCATCCGATCCTGTTGCCTACAATTTATAGTGTTTGGCTCGATCCGGTTAAGTTCGATGAATACGGCATCGCTGATCTTGCAAGTATCGACAATCAGCCGACACAAGAGTATGTTTTAGATCACACCGAGTATCGATACAATTTGCTGGTCAGTGTTGAATGGGATGCTGATGAGATTTATCTGGAGGGTCTGCGATCGGAATTCAGATACTTGTCCAACTACCTATATGATGTCGGCAACGGTCAAATACGTTTGGATACCGTTGCTATCTATGACAACGGTATGATCTGGGATCAGGCAGATATTCGGATTCATGCATCTAACAACGTGCATCCGGTAGCCGATATGATGGGGATTCTGATTCCTGAGAAAGGGCCGATCTTCATGCCCCGCAAGTGGTTTGGAGGAAATAGAGAGCGATTTGACACTCACCATTACCATCCTCTTGGCAATGCTGTCAGCTTCAACTTCCGAACAATGGGTCATGAGTTTGGCCACTACGCCCTTGGATACGACGACGAGTATAGGTTTGTCGATCCGGTTGTTCGATGTAACACCGAACCAAACTATGGGTTTATGGATTACCATTATCTGGGCCGGGGTGAAAATTCCTCTGAAATGTCCAGTTCATATCGTTATGTCGATCCAAACTGCCAGAACACCTGGCAGTGGAAATTGAATGGTCAGCAATCCAGCTGGGATATGTTCGAGTTGTGGGCCGAAGGAACGTTCAATGATTTTTACGTACCAATCAAAAAACCGGACATCACTGATGCAGACGAGCATGTGACACCCTCGGGCCTGGACTATGTGCCGGGGCCGAACAATACCCTGGAAGCCCCGGATTTTAATGTAGGTTCTCTGGTTGAGTTTCCAGTCCCTGTGGCACCACCGGCCGAGGGGGTTCAGTCCCTGCATATTCATGTGCCAAGCGCCTCAGTCGGTGGCATAAACATTTTTCTCTGGCAACGTGACACCGATCTGAATGTAACTGGCCTTATTGATCAAGGCCGCACAACTGATATAGGTCTGATCTATGTGCTGGGTATCAACACTTTCTACGACTACATCGACGCATCCGGGCGTAGCTGGCAGCTAGCCCCAACGGCTTCAAAAGGAGCTATGGCGAGGTCGGTTGAGCGCACGTGGCAGGTTGGGGATTTGGATCTCAGTACCGGCAAGAGCCTGCTCGGTTCTAGCGCGAGTTTGTCTCCCGCTGAGGATAGTGTCGAACTGGTCCTATATGAGGTAGATGGGTACTTCCCAATAATCTGCGATGCTTCGATTGCTGGCGGGTCGGTCACATACTCGATACAGGCACCGGTTCAATCCCTCCCTGCAGAGCCAGATGTGGAACTCATCCCCTCACACGGTGGAGTACACACTTCGGCTGCTCCATCAGTGACAGGGGGATACGAAGCATCTATCACCGATACTTTGGGAAGCTCTGGCATGGTCAGGGTACTGGCCGAGGACAATTCCGCACACGAATTCTATTTTCCCAGCAAGTATGAGTTGGGATTGGTAAACCACGATTCAATGGCTATCAAGGTTATCGGCCCCGATGGTGGCAGCGAATTAACTCTGGACACCCTGAATACGTCGATTGATTCCGTCTTGATACTCTCTTCGCCATACCTGGTTCCACTGACCGGATTATCCGAGGATGTCGCCCAGGGAGGACAGGCACATTCTGTCGCTGTATCGCCGGATGTTGAGCTGGCAGGAGTGAACAGCATAGCCATCTGGTACAACGAAAGTGATCTTGATGTGGGAAATGGCTTCGTGGGCAACGAATCTGATCTTCAGATATATCGTTGGAATGATCAGACGCTGCAGTGGGACATTATCGGTGGCTACGTGGATACGTCATTCAATTATGTCGCTTCTACTATTACCGAGTTGGGTACGTACGCCGCTTTCTCCACAAATATTGTCACTGACGTTGAAGATGACGAACATGGGGACATTCTACCTTATCGGTTCGAGTTGTCACAGAATTACCCGAACCCGTTCAACCCGGTGACCACTATAGAGTACAGCCTGCCTCGAAGGAGTAATGTGCGAATCGATATCTTCAATCTGCTCGGGCAGAACGTGCGAACACTTGTGAATCGGGAGCAGTCAGCAGGAGATTATTCTATTACATGGGATGGCCGGAGCGCCTCCGGTGAGTCTGTTTCAACCGGTGTCTATTTCTACCGCTTCCAAGCTGGGGACCATGTTGAGACGAAGAAGATGTTGCTCTTGAAATAGACCGAAAAAACGGTCACAATTTGGTCACAATAGGGTGTAAGTCCTTGTGCCCCAACGCGAGTATGGGGTTCGATTCTCAAGACCGAAAGGTGAACAACTATCATCAACAATAACAATGAGTTGCGGCGAACCGCCAAGTCGGTAGAAACCCTGAAAATTGGCTAAAAACTCGTGGGACAATGACCAGCCTTGGGGGATGATCTCAGAAAGCAGAATTCCACAAGCGATAGACTTTCAGACCTCTACGCTTCTTAAGCACACTTGCAGCAACAGAACGATGACCGTATCGAGCTCGGATCCGATTCCATGTTAGTGAAGCCAGCCAGCAACCTTATGCCAGCAGGCTGCGAGATCATTGGCCGCTCTCGACCCGAGGAGGTCTCGTGCCGCGGTTCAGGGATAGGATCAGAGAAGCGTTAAAGACAGCAAACGACTTTAGGTCAGAGAGAGAAGCAAACGAGAGACCATTAACTGGAGAAGAATGGATTATCGAAAAGCCATTGCGATGAGGTTAAAATGTCTTAACTTGGAGTGCCACGTGTTCGAAATGTCTGACGACGTACAGGGGAAACGGTGTCAGGGCAGAAAACCGATGGCAACTTTCATTGACGGATTGCAACTGGCCAGGAAAGCAAATCTGAACGAAATGGGACAAACGGCAGCCAAACAAGACCCTCTCAGGGGTAGATGACTGTCAACTCAAGTTCCGTTCAGTACAGATCATTGACAGATTGGCTTTGACGTTATTTCTTGTATTTGTCAGAAAAGGAGTTGCGCTTATGCTACCCGACCTTTGCAGGTTTCTCAGAAAAACGATATTGGTACTCGTGGCGTCTCTCTGTATGCATGCTTGTAGCTCATCCGAGTCAGATCATTCAAGATCTTCAAGTACCGATGGTAATAGTCTCGCCAAAGCGCTATTGGAATTGACCGCTGCAAGTTCAGAGGACTCGATCACCGCCAAACAACTGAGTGAGGCATTGAATCATTACAGTGACTCCAGTTTCTTGCTTATGAGCGCGGGTGAGATTGACTCAGCGGTTTGCCTGATGGAGGCAATTCTCACGGTTGACACTCTGGACCTCTACTCTCTGAACAACCTAGGAGTTCTGGCAGCAGTTCAAGGGAATTATGACTCAGCAATGACACTAATCTCACTTGCCCTTGCTGTATCTGAAGGTGTAGCGGTTGGAAGCACAATATGTCAGACCGCAATCGGAGATAGGGGTAAAGGCATTCTTCTCTCGGGTTTCCACCGTCCGGAGGCTCCCATAGCGGTTGACGAATCTTTCTGGGACTTCAGCAATCGCAACATGTTTCTACAATTGGGGGAGTTCTATCATGTTCCACTAGATTTCATGCAACTGCAGTACTGGGGATCCTATGCGATATCGGAGAATTACGTAAGTTCGACTCCGGCTCCGGAAGCCGTTGTGACGTTTTCTGACGGGACCAAAGACACGCTCTACGGTTGGGATTTCGAGAAATCACGGGGCCTGCTCAGCCACCAAGAATTACCAGACAGGCCTGGAATTTACCTTGCAAAACCTGAGATCGAGCGAAACATAGAGCATCTTGAGTTCTTTCTGAAAATGGGGATTGGTATCTAGATTCGCGCAAGTGACAGTAGACACTGACAGGTGTTCGAGCGCCTGTTGCCTGCGTCGATACGCATCTTGAATATTCCAAAGCAACAAAACCACTATTCTAAATCACAAGCTATCCGTGTCCACCTTTGGCTTCTCGGTGAGAAGCCGACTAGGCGAGGTATTTAAGATATTCAAAGCGCGATCATGCTTCGTGACCTACGATCTCGGATTGCATCGTGGAATCTGTGCGAGATTGGGTAGGCTTCAAAGTTTCTCTTGCCTTGATTCACTACTAAGCTTAGCTTTGCTGGAGGATAGCGAGAATACAGTAGATGTCCAGAATACGGGAGGACGTTATGGACTGTCCGGCCTGCGGATTGACAAATCCAGAATCTGCACTGAGGTGTGATTGTGGATACCAGTTTCACCAAGGCTCCGCTTATGTGCCGATTGGCTCTTTGAGATGGGAGGCCAGCAAGATTGATCCATCGCGCCAGAAGCGGCTTTCACGAGCATCCTGCGCGCTTAAAGTGCCATGTATCCGAATTGTCTGACGACATTCAGTCTGAAGACGCACAATTGCTGCTTGCTCAGCACCGCGCAATGGATTATACTGCTCCCTAACATGAACAAACACTTATGGTCCATGACATCGGCGGATCACAACTGTGATCGACCCAGTAGTGGAAAAACGAAATGGGATTTTCATTCGATCTGGAGAAAGTAAACGAGTGGAGACTGAAGCAACGCAGCTGCCTCCGAGAGTCTGTCATTGCAAGAACTCCAATGGAAGTCGGCCCTAGTCCCGCTATTGATGAAACATCTTCAACCACAGCATCCAATGCGCTGACATTTGAATATTGGATTGGATTTGTGAATCCACTTAGCAATCTGCTTCTCGCTGCAGTGTTAGTCGCATTCATAATACCAATTGCAAGAATGAAGCTGAATAGCGCTGTCCTGAACATGATACTTTACATTGCAGTTGTGGGGCTTATCGCAAACGCTTTTAGGGCATTTCGTTCACAGCTGAGCAGCCGAAAAGGATCTGCAGCGGCGAGAAGGCGAGCAGTTCGCGGCGCAAGCAGGCAGACGAAAGAAGGTGGAGTGACGAATGACGTGATACGGCTCTATATCGAGGCACTAACAGTTCCTTTCAAGAATTCCTCTGCATTCCACGACATGCAAATCTACAGTGTGTGGCAGCAAGCGAATTTGTCAGGCAGCGTGTCTTCCAGCATGCTTGTTGTGCTTAGTGACGTCCTTCTGGTGCAGCTTTGGCTGCACGTGATCAACGATTCGCAAGATGTGGGCAGTCACACCAAACGGGCTATTTGTAACCTCGCTTCAGATTCCGAGGAATTGCGGGAGTTTGCATACACAATTAGATCTATGGACTCGGCCACATCGTCAAGAAACGCACATGTAGCTCTCCACCAGCTAGCTGGACTCCTTCGCAGGAGCGCGCCAGTCGCCGCCAGTATTCTAGTAGATGAACACAGACTTGAGGATCTTCCTATTCACGAGAACCCATCAGTTGAGAAAACGCTGCTGTTTACGATCAATGGCGTTGACGTGTTAGCTCCTAACAAGGATGGAAGAACGTTGCTCCACTTGGCCGTGATCAACAGAAATATTGACCTCCTAGATTTCATGATGGCAAGCGGTGCGGATTCTTCGGCAACTGACTCGAATGGTAGGTCGCCCAAGGAGCTAGTGCCTTCGGCTTTGGCCTCAGCTACTGGTGAAACGCAGTGTGAGATTGTGCACGGACTGAAGTTCAGTTGCACTGAATGCAACAGAGTTCTGGCAATTGAGAAACGCGGCAGAGGGGCCGTCGTGGAGTGCCCCCTTTGCGGTGCAGTTGTCACGATTCCGGAGCATGCCACGATCGGTGACTGGGAAAAGCCCACCTCACTGGAAGCCTGGAGAGAGGCTGTGGACCTGCCCGCAGTGGGAGATAGAGCCATTAGGGACGCACTGGCATACTACGAAGGCAGGACTATAGACTTGCTGTCGAACTTGGTTAGAGTATCCAGCGTCGCTGAAGCGATCAAGTTGTCAAATGCTAACCGTATCATTCTTGCCAGCTATCTGGAAGGCAAAGGACTAACAGATGACGATCTTAATGAGGGAGTTCTCCCTACACTGCATCGCCAACTGGATCTCGGGGGCATCAAGCTAGCTTACTTCGTTGTACCGCTCCAAGCTAAGAAGACCTCCGTTTCAGACCTTAGACAGATTGGTCTAAAACCCGGAGCAGTAGCCTTGATAGTGAAAGGCGAGGTGAAGGCACAGAAGAAGATCGGCATTATGACAGGCATGGGAAAGAAATTGGCGATCTTGAGAGAGCTCGCAGGTTTGGCAGCTGTCTGAGTAAAGTGTACCGTCAGTCGGAAGGAGCAAAACTTATGATTGATGCTAATCGTATCTGCGGGATGCTTAGATACCCAAGAGATACTGCCAAAATAAAATATCTGCTATTCTTTCTAGTCTTTTTGTTTGGTTCCAGTTGCCAGGAGGAGCCACCTCTCGTATTGAACGAAATTAGAGAATTGAATGTTGTTGGTGATTTGCGATTGGCTAATTCACCTATCCTCGCGAGCACCGCGAAGAATCCATTGCCCAACAGTGCCGATAGCTTGTGTGAGCTCTCCCTTAATGACTTCAACGCGACTGGGATTCTTGATCCGATAACCGCACGCCACGGCTTAAAGACCGCCCGAGCGCAAGCGAGAATCTGGGATGAAGAAGCCGAGCTTGTGCATGTATGGCAAAGGGATTGCTCCATTACACCTTTGCGAAACGCCCCTCCAATAGAGAATACTCTTACGTGGGTTTATATGTTCAAGGCGAAGATGAAACCGAGTGACTGGCTGGCAGTACTCGTGGGTAGCATCGGGGTCATTGATGTTGGCAAAGGTAGGTTAAATCGAGAACCACTTCGCGAATTGCTCCCGATTGATAGTTGGAAGGTTAAGTGTACGACCCTTAAGGGGCCCAGTTTCAGCTCAGGGGCATGGCATTTAATCGCGGTGTTGCTAAATGAGGATACTACGGTAGTCTGGATATCTCCAAGGTACGCCACTCCCGTCAGTTCCGGTTCACCGCAACGAATTGTTTACGATGCAGTCACGGGCAAAGAAATTCGGAGCGATGCCGAATCCATTGCGTATGAGGTTTGGGCACGCAAGTTTCTTTGGACCGAAATCGGTCGATAACTGTCTCATACGTCCGTAATATCACAATGGGTGTTTGCCTTTTTCCAAAGTTGGACACGGATAGCTTGATGTTAAGAGATGGTTTGTTAGCTTTGGCATATCATGGAGGATTTAAATATGAATGCCAGACAGAATCAGGATCCGGAGTCCTTAGTCAGAGATATCCGTCGTAAGACCCGCCGTAAGTTTACCTCCGAGGAGAAGATCAGGATAGTTCTCGAGGGTCTCAAAGGAGAGACCGGTATATCTGAACTCTGCCGTCGAGAAGGCATAGTCAGCAACCTGTACTATCGCTGGAGCAAGGAGTTTCTTGAGGCTGGTAAGAAGCGTCTTCAGGGGGATACAGTCCGTGAAGCTACCAGTTCGGAAGTAAGCGATCTTAAGTCAGAGAACGATCAGCTGAAGCAATTGGTGGCGGAGTTGTCTCTGAAGAATCGTCTTCTCAAAAAAAGTATGACTGGCTTGGAGTAGAACGGAAACGTTACATGAGACACGGTCAGTCAGAGAAGATGGAGATCATCCGGATAGTAGAGGACTCGCGGATCGGAGTGAAGCGAACACTCAAGGAGTTGGGCATCAACCGGAGTACATTCTACAACTGGTACAGGCGATACCGTGAAGGCGGTTACGATGGTCTGGGCAAGAAGGCTCCCAGACGCATCCAGTTCTGGAATCAGATACCACCGGATGTGAAGCAGAAGGTGGTGGAGACGGCACTTGATCATCTGGACAAGTCGCCTCGCCAGCTGGCATGGCATATTACTGACACACAAGGGTATTACATCTCCGAATCGAGTGTGTACCGGATACTGAAGTCCAATGATCTTATCACCAGTCCAGCCTACACGGTACTTACAGCCAAGGATAAGTTCGATCAGCCGACGACCCGGATCAATCAGCTTTGGCAGACAGACTTCACGTATCTGAAAGTGATCCACTGGGGCTGGTATTATCTTTCAACTGTGATGGATGACTACTCGCGGTATATTCTGGCCTGGAGGCTCTGTGAGGGAATGTTGGCAGACGACGTAAGGCGGACGGTCGATATGGCGATAGCTGAGTCTGGAGTGGATCATGTCTATATCAGGCACCGTCCAAGGCTTTTATCTGACAACGGTCCCTGCTATATCTCGTCTGAGCTGAGGCAGTATCTCGACGAAAAGGGCTTCACGCACACACGGAGCCGTCCATATCATCCGATGACGCAGGGGAAGATCGAGCGGTATCACAGATCGATGAAGAATGTCCTGCTTTTGGACAACTACTACTCTCCGGATGATCTGAGGGCCCAGATTGAGGCCTTCGTCGAGTATTATAACTTCCAGAGGTACCACGAATCACTTAACAACGTCACCCCGGCTGATGTCTTCACCGGCCGCGATGCTACAATACTGGAGCAGAGAATGAGGATAAAGAACCGAACGATGAAACTTAGGAAACAGGAGTACCAAAAATCAATTGCCAAAGAGCAAACTGTGGCTTAACTTTCACAATACCGAGTCCACTTTGTCTGAAGACGTACAACCGATAGAGAACCTATCGTTGTATGCATCGTTCTATTAGAACTCATTATTCGTTCCTCCTGTTGTCCCGATCTGGACAACGTGTTAGTTCAATAGGGGATTATTGATTAATATAAAGATAGTC
>Ga0272443_10000214_pt1 | contig 110608 bp, 113 predicted proteins | sample SSMAcet12_FD_193581 | JGI IMG/M metagenome (GOLD analysis project Ga0272443, IMG submission 193581) | Marine sediment archaeal communities from Little Sippewissett salt marsh, Falmouth, MA, United States - SSM-Acet-12 | ecosystem: Environmental > Aquatic > Marine > Wetlands > Sediment ... | reverse complement strand
ACATACAGCTGAAGGTCGTGAATCGGGAGGTGTTGTGCGTACCGGCTTTATTCACAGGTGAGGGTGAAAAAATGAGCCTTCAGTGAGCAGTATCGCCAGGCGGGATACTGTGAATCTGCTCGGGTATAGAAGTCTCTTCTGATGATACTGCTGTCGTCAATCTAATCGTGCGATACTCAATCCGGAATGGTGATGTCAATCATCACACAGATGTCAGGCTCCCCGGATAGATATACTCGTTTCAGGGAAATGTCCTGCCTGATCCCCTTACAATCTGATACACAAGCCGGGGTGTACTCTCTGTTCATGATATTGCTGAGATGTATCATAGCGTGAATGCGCGTGAGAACTGAGCGCTCGTCTGCATGTCTGGACAGCCACCTGATACAACCGCCTTGCCTGCTGTTGTGAGGTATCTTTCTCACTGCCCGATGTTGAGGTAGAGGAGGTTCTCGAACGGGTCATGAAGGGGGCAGGAGGTCCTGGAAGGGCATGATGGGAAAAGACGGGTGGCCTCTGGAAGGTGGCTGAGAGGATTCTGGCACCGATTCCTCAGTAGAGAAGGTCCATCCTCCCTTCTCGAGCCGATGCCGGAGAAAACGGATCAGATAGAGACTCAGGTAACAGCGTACAAAGTGTTCCTTCACCTGCTCATCCTTCCATACGAAATTGGATGGGTCTGAAAAGCCTCGTGAAGGATTCTCTTTTCTCCCTGTGCAGGCACATCACCATAGCAGAATGGCAGGATCTTCATCCCCCATCCCGGCTCTCCAGTCTTCCCTATCCGTTCCATGTTACAGGGAATGCATGGAGCAGTGTGTGTCAGTTCTTTCTGCAGGCTCTTTTCTCTTTTCCCCATTGCTGTGATAATGGGCAGGGAAAGGGGATCATGCATGAACAGAACCGAACAGAAGAAAAGGTCTCTCGTGATCAGTGATATAGACGGGACTCTTACCTATGGCGGAGAGCGTATCAGAGAGGAAGTGATCGACGCTGCCGGTACCTTCATGAAACGGGGAAACCTGCTTGCCCTCTGCACCGGACGTACGCTCTCGGGAGCACGGGAGATCCATCACAGAACCGCTTCAAACGCTCCTTCGATACTCTTCGGTGGTGCGGTTATCTATGATTTTCCTTCCCAGAGGCTTCTGTTCAAGGAGGTGCTTGATCCCTCGATAGGGCAGGTCATTCAGCAGATCCTCGAGTTCGACAGTGAGATCAGCGTCGCTGTATCGACCCTGGAAACCAACTACGTGCTGAGAACCAACAGTCTGTTCACGAAAAAGGCACTGGCAGGTGACAGGAACGGGGTGGTCACTGATACCATCCCCACGGAGCCTCTTATCAAAGTACTCCTCAGCTCTTCACGCCCACAGGTCCTTGAACAGATGAAGCGTCAGTGTATCCCGCCCGGTCTCTTTCACGCGGAGTTCGCCAGCCGCCACTTCTTCGAGATCGTCTCGGCTTCAGTTAGCAAGGGGAAGGCGATAAAGAGCCTTCTTTCCCTGATCCCTGACAGCTCTGAGATGCACATCATCGGAGCGGGAGATGCTCCGACCGACCTTTCCATGAAAGAGTCAGTCGATCTCTTCTGTGTCCCCAGCACAGCCCGTGAGGAAGTCCTTGCCAGTGCCGATTCCATCATCCCTTCCGCCGAGGAAGGGGGAATGGTGTCTGTGTTTCAACGGTGAGAGTCGCTTACGCTTACGGTCATGGTCACTGAATAGGAGGCTGTGATTCTGTATGCGGATGTAATGCAAGGAACCTGTATGCTATGTGGTTCCTGACATCTTCAGATTATTAAACTACAAAAAATAACAATAGTTTCAGAAAATGTGCAATTTATTGTAGCTTTTTGAAAATATTTGTTTACGGAATGTCATTCATGCTTTAGTATGATACCTATCATTACCGAAGGAGCACAATCGTGAATGATATACGAGAATTAGAGCAGATGGCTGCGAGGATGAGGATGGACTGCCTCCAGATGATTCACGACAGTAATTCAGGTCATCCGGGAGGGAGTCTCTCGGCCACCGAGATTCTGACCGTTCTGTACTTCCACACACTGAACATCGATGTCGATAACCCGAAATGGCCTGACAGGGACCGATTCGTCCTGAGCAAGGGACATGCCGCCCCGATGGTGTTCGCCGCTCTTGCCAACAGAGGCTTTTTCAGCAAAGAAGAGTACAAGGGATTCCGCCAGACCGGTGGGAACCTTCAGGGAACCGTGAGCATCCACAATCCCGGAGGGGATATGACTGTAGGTTCTCTCGGCCAGTATCTTTCGGTCGCCATCGGAATGGCTATCGCGGGAAGGCTTGATAACAAAGATTACAAGGTCTATGCGATGCTCGGCGATGGTGAGCTTCAGGAAGGACAGGTCTGGGAGGCCCTGATGTTCGCACCCGCTATGCAGCTGGGTAACCTTGTGGCGATCCTCGACAACAACCACGTGCAGATGTGCGGAAAAACCGATGATATTCTCTCTCTTGGAGATCTGAGCCGGAAGTTCGAAGCCTTCGGCTGGGCTGTGAAACGCATCGACGGTCACGATATTGCACAGATCATGTCTGCTTTAGACAGTATCCCCTTCTCCCTGACAGGACAGCCGACCATGATAATCGCCGACACGGTGAAAGGAAAGGGGGTCTCCTACATGGAAGGGACCGCTCAGTGGCACGGAGGAGCACCGGATGATGAGCAGCTTGCTCAGGCATTCAGAGAGCTGGGAGGTGCACTATGAAAGCAAACAGAATCGTCTATGGAGATACACTTATAGAACTCGCGGCTTCCAGAAAGGAACTGCTCGTCCTTGATGCCGATGTCGCCAAGTCCATCGGCACTGCCCAGTTTGCAGCTGCCTACCCCGACAGGTTCATCAACGTCGGTATCGCGGAGCAGAATATGATGGGCATTGCGGCAGGGCTTGCAACCTGCGGTAAACTTCCCTTTGCCGCCACCTTCAGCGTATTCACCAGCATGAGGGCCGTCGAGCAGATCAGGAATGCGATCTGCTATCCCGGCCTCAACGTGAAGATCGCAGGGACCCACGGTGGCCTTGAAACAGGGGAAGACGGAGCGACGCACCAGGCAGTGGAGGATGTCGCCATTATCCGCAGTATCCCGAAGATCAGGTTGTTCATCCCGTCGACACCGGTGGCTACCCGCTACCTTACCCGCCTTGCGGCAGAGGTTACCGGACCGGTATACCTCCGTTTCGGCCGTGCCCCCTCCCCTGAATTCTATGATGAGGACGAAATCTTCCCCGAAGGGGGTAGCAAGGTTCTCAGAGAGGGAGAAGATATTGCCATCCTGGCATACGGAAACATGGTGTCTGTAGCTGTGCAGGCAGCTGATCGACTGGCCGAACAGGGAATTTCTGCCCGGGTCCTTGATATGTATTCGATTAAACCGTTTGACACAGAAGCTGTCCTGAAGGCAGCTTCCGAGGTGAAGGGGATTATCACGATAGAGGATCACAGCATCATCGGAGGGCTCGGAGGAGCCGTGTGCGAGACGCTCTCGGGAGGCCATCAGGTCCCGGTGATCCGTCTGGGTCTGAACGACGAGTTCGGCCGTTCGGGAAAGGGTGATGAGCTGCACGTTCTCTACGGGCTTACCCCTGAGCGGGTGATAGAGACTGCCCGAAGCATCATGGCGGGAGGTAGATAATGGAACTGATTGATATCCTTAAGGATTTCATGCTCACGGAAGCTGTCTCCGGCTATGAGAAGAAGATGGCCTACAAGATGAAGGGGTACCTGGAGACCTTCACTGACCAGGTTGAGATCGACAAGGCCGGTAACGTGATCAGCACGTTCCCAGGCACTGACCCTTCCTCTCCCTCCATCATGATATTCGCCCATCTTGACCAGCTCGGGTTCATCGTCAGGAAGATCGAGGCGAGCGGACTGATACAGATAGACCGCCTCGGGGGGATCCCTGAGAAGGTGCTGCCCGCGACGAAGGTCTCGGTGGCTACGATCGATGGGGAGTATGTACCTGCAGTGATAGGCAACAAGGCCCACCACACGACGAGCGCCGATGAGAAGTACAAGGTCGATCTGGTCACCTCTCTGTTCGTCGATATCGGGGCATCGAGTCGGCAGGAGGTTATTGACAGAGGTATCCATGTGGGCTGTCCTGTCTGCTATACACCCTCCTTTACACGACTGCTCGGTACAATGGTCAGCGGTCCCTCGGTCGACAACCGGGGCGGATGCTCTGCACTGGTCAAACTTGCCGAGCATTTTGCTTCCCACCCGAGGAAGAGCACAGTTCATATCGTGGGGAGTGTCTGGGAGGAGTTCAGCATCCGCGGAGCGATATTTGCAGCGAGGAAACTCAGGCCCGACCTGGCCATAGCACTCGATGTCGCACTCAACGGCGATACTCCCGACCTTTCTAACCGGTACGAAAGTGCTCTCTCGAAGGGGCCGACCGTCACGCTCTACAATTTTCACGGCAGGGGGACGCTGAACGGGACGATCGCTCACAACGGTCTGTACCGGCACATGCTCTCCTGTGCGGAAGAGGAGGGACTTCCCCTTCAGGAGTTCTCCAGTATCGGTATGCTCACCGACTGTGCCTATGTGCAGCTGGAGGCAGACTATATCGGGTGCCTCGACATGGGGTTCCCCGCCCGCTATACCCATTCTCCGGCGGAGGTGTGTGATGTACACGATATTGAGCAGCTGGTACAGCTTCTATCCTATGCAGTGGGAAAGCTGGACAGTACGTTCAATTGCAAGCGGTATTAAGAAATCAAGAGGAGTAAAACATGAATGGTAGTTGGCTGAAAGAGGAGCTGGGCACAGTGAAACCGATCATTGCGATGTGTCATTTCCAGGCACTTCCCGGTGATCCCGGCTATGATGCCGAGAAGGGAATGGACTACGTGATCGAGAGTGCCAGAGAGGATCTGGTAAACCTTCAGGAAGGCGGGGTTGACTGTGTGATGTTCTCCAATGAGTTCAGTCTCCCCTACCTCACTCAGGTGAAGCCCCATACGATTGCTGCCATGGGACGCATCATCGGAGAACTGATACATGACATCAAGGTCCCCTTCGGTGTCAACGTACTGTGGGATCCGATCGCGTCGATAGATCTCGCTGCAGCGACCGGAGCCTCCTTCGTGAGGGAGATCATGTCGGGAGTCTATGCCAGTGATTTCGGGCTGTGGAACACGAATTCGGGAGAGTACGCGAGGCATAAGTTGACGGTAGGACGAAAAGACCTTAGACTTCTGTTCAATATCGTGCCGGAAGCCGCAAAGTATCTGACAGACAGAGACATCACCGATATCGCGAAGACGACCGTGTTCAACAACCATCCTGATGCTCTGTGCGTCTCGGGACTGACTGCCGGTGCGGAAACCAGTTCCCAGACCCTGAGCAAGGTCAAAGAGATCGTACCCGACACCGTGGTGCTGAGCAACACTGGCTGCCGGATGAACAACATAGAGAACCAGCTGGCAGTGGCCGACGGAGCGGTGGTTGGAACCACATTCAAGGTCGATGGCGTCTTCGAGAACAAAGTGGACAGAAAGCGGGTGAAAGAATTCATGGATCTGGTGAAACGTATTCGCTGATGTGATACTGTAGTGGTAGCAGAACGTAGTGGAGAAGAGGTGCAAGAGTGTTGAAGATAGAACGCAAGGAAAAGATCAAGACATATCTGATGAGCAACAGCTTTGCCAATATCAAGGATCTGGCTGTGTCGATGGATGTATCGACAGCCACGATCCGCAGGACTCTCAGGGAACTGGAAGAGGAAGGTATCGTCGACCTTACCCATGGCGGGGTGGTCCTGAAGGAATCGGGACATCTGTATGAACAGCCCTACCAGGTGAAGAGAGAGACGAACAGCGAAGAGAAGAGACGGATAGCTGCCGAAGCGTGCACGTTCATCAAACGCAACGAAAGTATCTATCTCGATTCCAGTTCTACGGTCTTTGAGATGACACGCCTCCTCACCACGCTGAAATCGATCAATATCGCTACCAATGACATCGCGATAGCGAATGCACTGTACGCCTGTGACGAACTTGATGTATCGGTCATCGGCGGGGTCCTGAGAAAACACTATTTCACCCTCACCGGCTTTTTCAGCGAGCTGATCATGAAGAACGTGTTCTTTGACACAGTATTCATGGGATTCGATGCGATCAGCTTCAAGGGAGGCCTCACCATCACCAACAGTGAGGAGGTGAGGATCAAACAGATGGCCATCGAAGCATCGAACAAGGTCATCGCACTGTGCGACCACACGAAGTTCGAGAAGGAAGCCTTTCTCACCGTGTGCAGCCTCAAGGACATTGATGTTCTGATAACAGGGAAGGAACTCGATCCCAAGACCCACGGGAGACTGATAGAAGAGGGCGTCGAGGTTCTGCTCGTCTGATACGATTCATCAATGTTCCCGATTTCAGGGAGTATTGTCATGATACGGATTTCTCCATCCATTCTTACAGCTGATTTCGGACGCCTCTCTGAAGAGGTGATCCGTCTTGATGAAGCCGGAGCAGACTGGATCCATCTCGATGTGATGGATAACGTCTTCGTTCCCAATATGTCTTTCGGTCAGTCGACCATCCGTGATCTGCGGAAGGTGACGCACAAGACGTTCGATGTGCATCTGATGATGTATGACCCCTTCTCCTACATCGAGCAGTTCGCCGAGGCCGGAGCAGACATCATCACTGTCCACCCGGAGACCAGTACGAACCATCACCTGCACCGTATCGTCAGAAAGATCAGGGCAACCGGCAGGAAAGCCGGCATCGCACTGAACCCGGCAACCCATCACTCGGTGCTCGAGTACCTCTGGGAGGAGATCGACCTGGTTCTGGTCATGTCGGTCAATCCCGGCTACGGGGGTCAGTCCTTCATCCCGCAGAGCCTTCGCAAGATCGAGGCTCTGGCGCAGAGGAGGGACCGGCTGAATGCGGATGTCAGCATCGAGGTCGACGGAGGTGTCCGTCTGGAGAATATCAGGCAGATCGTCAGTGCAGGTGCCGATGTTCTCGTCACCGGCAGTGCTGTGGTGAACGCAGAAGACAGGGAAGCGGCTATCAGGGAACTCAGAGAGGCCGCAGAACTGGGAGAGACGGACAGGAGGAGGAAGGTATGATGAGGCTGAGCTGTCAGGTATCAACGGACGAGGTCTACCGGAAGGCGGGTGTAACCAGCTATCAGGGAGACCTTGAGGAAGTCTTTCCCCGTCTTGCAGGGTGGGGGTATCAGGGCATTGAGCTGACCGTGAGGGAACCCTCTGCTGTTGACTGCCGACGGATAGAGACTCTCTCGGCTCAGTATCAGCTGCCCATCACCATGATCTGTACAGGAGAGCTGTACGGCCAGGACCGCCTCTCCTTCAGTGACCCTGACCCGAAGGTGCGCGCTGAGGCTCTCAGGCGTTTCAAGGGCGCCGTCGACCTGGCCGAGCGCTTCGGAGTCGATGTGAACCTGGGCCGCGTGAGGGGAGGAATCGCTCAGGGGGAACCCCCGGAGGTTCAGGTGCACAGGATAGAGTCGGCCTTGAGAGAGGTTGCCGGCTATGCAGAGAATAAGGGTGTCACCATCGTTCTCGAACCGGTCAACACTCTTGCCCTGAACTACATAAACACCACCGAAGAGGGGCTCTCACTGGTCGAAAAGATCTCCTCGGCATCATTCCAGCTGATGGTGGACACCGCTCACCTCCACATTGAGGACAGGGATGTCCCGGGGATCCTGAAACAGGCAATGCCCCACATCAGGTATGTGCACCTTGCGGACTCGAACAGGAAGTATCCGGGAGGAGGCGTCTTCCGGTTCTCTGAATTCATCTCACTTCTGGGAAAACTCGGGTACGAGGGATGGCTCAGTGTAGAGGTCTTTCCCCTCCCTGACCAGGATACAGCCTTCCGTCTGGCTTCTCAGAACATCCTGCCGCTGATCTCTGATTGAAGGAGGTACTTCCAGCGTCGCTCAGGGTGCCGGGAAGTGGATATCCGGGGATTCATTTGAAACATTATGAAACGTTGTGGAGTTTTTAGTAACAGGTATTAAGAAGGGTTATTTACCCTATCCTTTAGTATTCGATGCTGTATAAATGAGCCATCCGTCCGTTCTGTCATAGTAAAATATGTGTAATAGTGTATTGAATTTATTTCTTGCGGAGGCAGGCAGTTCGTTTCACCTCCTCTCAGCCTTGCCGTAGTGGCCGCCGTCAAGAAAATTTCTTTTTTTCTTGTCGTATTTTGATTATCGATGTAGAATAAGGAACAAATAGTAACAGAAAACTATAAAAAGGAGAGTAGTTATGAAAAAAATGAGTCGTATTTTGATGATTTTTGTCACTTTGCTGCTTGCAACATCTCTGGGTTTTGCTCAGGGACAGGTTGAATCTGCAGGCAAAGGAGAGCTTCCAGACGAAATAACTATTGCACTTGCAGCGCCTTTCACAGGTCTTGGATCCATTCTCGGAAAGGATATCAGTCAGGGCGCCAATCTCGCCGTGGAGGAGATCAATGCCTCCGGAGGTATCAGCGGTTCGAAACTGAAGATCACTATCTACGATACCAAGGCAAATGCCTCGGTCGCTTCAACGGTAGTGAGGAAGGCTCTGTTCGAGGATGGTGTTGTTGCCATCTACGGACCGAACATGAGCAGTGCGGTCATCGGTGTTCACACGATGGCAAAAGATGCCGCCACCCCGATGCTCGTGGGTGCGACCTCTCCTACCTTCCGCTTCACCAATGTCGGCAACCCCTACCTTTTCCGCCTCCGCGCAGATGATGGGGTGAAAGTCGCTATGCAGATCAAGTATGCAGTGGAAAATCTTGGAATGAAGAAACCTGCAATCATCTACGGATCGACTGACTACTGTACTGCAGCTCTCAAGGTCGCCGAAGATGCCTTTGCCTCCTACGGGATCGATATCGTTGCAAAGGAACAGGTCAGAGAGGGTGATAAGGATGCTACCGGACAGATCCTGAACATGCGCCAGGCAGGTTTCGACGGTCTGATCGGACTGACTCACGAACCTGAGGCATCAATCATCGTCACGCAGGTGAAGCAGATGGGAATCGATGTACCGATTATCGGCTTCTCAGCCTGGGGTGTTCCATCCTTCACCGACCTTGCCGGAAAGGCCGCTGTCGGCGTCTACTCCGTTCAGGGATTCAACTCGAGTGATGACGACCCTGTCGTTCAGGAATTCGTCTCTCGCTACCAGGACCGCTGGGGTGAAAGACCTTCCGACCCGGCACAGTGTTATTATGACGGCATGTTCGTGCTCAAGGCAGCTATAGAGAAAGCCGGAACCGTAGAAGGCGAAGCACTTGCCAAGGCTCTCGACGAAGTTGAGTACATGGGTGTTCAGGGACGGATGAAGAGTGATGAACATCACAATTTCACCAGCCTGAGTTACATTGCCCAGTTCGACGGCAGTGAATGGAAGATTATTGACAAGCTTCAATAATGCAGATGTGGTCTGGACCCTGCATTCACCGGATGCAGGGTCCTTTTAAAAGGAGGTATGACCTTGCAGTTTCTCAGTGATATCCTTCAGAATCTGGTGAGCGGCATTGCGGTGGGCTCCACCTACGGGTTGGTCGGTCTCGGTGTCGTGTTCCTCTGGCAGAGCATCAACAGGATCAACTTCGCGAATATCAGTTCTGCGATGATCAGTGTCTATCTGTTCTACAGCTTCTATACCTATGTGAATATGCCGGTCGCCATCGCCCTGATACTCTCAATCGCCCTTGTCGCGCTGTACGGTCTGGCCCTTCGTTACCTGATCTATGAACCGATCACGAAACGGGGAGCGAGCAAACTCGAATTCGTCGTCGCGACGCTGATGCTTACGGTACTGATGATGTCGGTCATCACGGTCATCTTCGGTGGAATGCCCAAACCCTTCCCTCCGATCTTCGGAGAATCGGGGAGTTTCATCAGGATCGGAAGTATCACCTTATCCACTATCTACCTCTATATCTTCGTTATCGCCGGGGTCCTGATCATCTTCCTCCACATGCTTCTGAGAAAGACGCTGGTAGGCAAGCTCCTGAGGGCAACGGCACAGAACAACGAGGCGGCTCAGCTGATGGGAATCAACGTCAATCTCACCACCTCACTCGCCTTCGTCCTTGCAACCACGATCGTCGGTATTGCGGGGATTCTCCTGGGTCCCATCTACTTCGTCTCTCTCGAACTGGGAGGTGGAAGTATCGGAATCAAGGGGTTCGCAAGTGCTGTGATGGGTGGACTCATCGACCCGTACGGCGCGATTCTCGGCGGCATCCTGATCGGTCTGATCGAGAATTTCTCCACACTGCTGATCAGCTCGACCTACAAGGATATCATCTCGTTCGTGATTCTCATCACTGTTCTGATGCTCAAGCCGAACGGGATTTTCAACTGGACTACTAAGAAAGGGGAGGCTGGTCAGGCATGAAACGAAAACGCATCTATCTACTGCTTCTGTTCCTCATCATCTTTCTCTACCCGTTCATAGACGGCAATGCCTACCGCCTGTACGTGATGAACAGGGCGATCATCCATGCGATCCTCGTCACCGGTATCGTCTTCCTTACCGGGTTCGCCGGGCAGATTTCACTGGGCCAGGCAGGCTTCTATGCGATCGGGGCGTATGTCTCCTCGATCCTTTCAGTCCGCCTCGGCATGCCTGTGGTCTTCAGCATCCTGATCGCCGTCCTGGTATCCCTGGTGGCGGGGCTCATCCTGAGCATCCCGTCGTTCAAACTGAAGGCTTTCTTCCTCTCCCTCGTGACCATCGCCTTCGGTCAGGTGGTCTGGGTCCTCCTTCTCAATCTCGACGGGCTGACCGGAGGAGCGAACGGCCTGTTCTCCATACCACGCTTCCATTTCGGTTCGTTCATGTTCGATGATGCGGCTTACTTCTATCTGCTCGCATTTTTCCTCGTTCTCGTCATCTACGTGATGTACAGGATCAAGAACTCCTACATGGGCAGATCGATGTATGCGATAAACAACGACATCATCGCGGCAGAGACCTGCGGGATCAACTCGAAACGGACCAAGATCTTCGCCTTCGGGTTCGCAAGCATCCTCGCGGGGTTCTCCGGTGCCCTGTATGCTCACTATGAGGGTTTTCTTACACCGGAGCCCTTCGTCTTCTTCGAGAGTGCGAACTTCGTGGCGATGGCGGTTGTCGGAGGACTCCACCACCTCGCCGGAGGCGTGATAGGAGGAATCGCACTGACCTGGCTTCCCGAACTCCTGAGACTCGATATCGCAGGGTTCGAGAACTATTATCTCCTGTTCACCTCACTGATTGTCATTCTGTTCGTCGTCCTTCTTCCCAAGGGCCTCGGAGGCCTGTTCTCCGAGCTGCTTGTCAGGCTGAAAGAGCGCTGGCGGGGAAAGCGGGGCACAGAGAGAGAAACACCACAAGTCCGTAAGAGGGAAGAGTAGCGCTATGGAACGATTTTTTGAAACCAGAAAACTGACGAAGGTCTATGGCGGTCTGATTGCCAACAATGAGATAGATCTGGTGATGGAGAAGGGTTCAGTCGTCGGTCTCATCGGACCCAATGGATCGGGTAAGACGACGTTCATCAACCAGATCTCGGGGGTCGAGCCTCCCACCAGGGGAGAGATCCTCCTCAACGGGGTTGATGTGAGTGCCTATGGTGCTCATATGATAAGCACGCACGGGATAGCCCGCACCTTCCAGAGGATCAGGCTGTTTCACAACCTCAGTGTCGTTGAAAATGTCCTCGCCGCCCGGCGCAGTTTCTACACGACAAACCTTTTTGATGTGATATTTCACACCAGGAAGCTCAAGCAGCAGGAGTCCGCTCAGTTTGACAAGGCGATGGAGCTCCTTGCCATGGTCGGCCTTGAGCGTGAGGCACACCAGAAACCGTCTCAGCTTCCCTACGGCAAGCGGCGTTCCCTGGAGATAGCCCGCGCTCTCGCGCTCGAACCTGAGATCCTTCTCCTTGATGAGCCTGCCGCGGGGATGAACAAGGATGAGTTCGGGCACATCATGAACATCATGAAGCTCCTGAAGGAGCAGGGAATGACAATTCTTCTTGTTGAGCACACGATGGATTTCATCCGTCAGGTCGTCGATACGGTGTACGTCCTCAACTTCGGTTCGGTCATCGCCCACGGGACCTTCGCCGAGATCGAGAACAACAAGGATGTGATAACAGCCTATCTAGGAGATGATGAAGAATGAGTCTGCTTTCAATTGAGAACCTTACCGTGAAATACAAAGGGATAACGGCCCTCGACGGGATCGATATGCATATCGAAGAGGGGGAGGTTGTTTCCGTCCTCGGACCCAACGGGGCTGGCAAGACGACGCTTCTCAGGGCGATCAGCGGCCTGGTGACTCCTGAGAGCGGCTCCTCGATACGCTTCAGGGACAATCAGCTGATCGGCAGCCAGTCCTACAGGATCGTGAAACGGGGTATTTCCCACGTTCCGGAGGGTCGTCAGGTATTTCCTCTCATGTCTGTCCACGAGAATCTTGAGGTCGCCGGAGTCAATGTGCCGGTCAGGGAGAGGCAGGGAAGGATCGATACGGTCTATCAGCTGTTCAGTGAACTGTCGACCAGGAAGAGTCAGCAGGCTGGTTCCTTGAGCGGGGGTGAGCAGCAGATGCTCGCCATCGGCAGAGCCCTGGTCTCCAAAAGTGATATCGTCCTGATCGATGAGCCTTCGATGGGCCTTGCCCCGGTCATTGTGAAGCGGATCTTCAAGACACTCAAGGAGATCGTCAGGTCCACCCACCTCACACTCCTGATCGTCGAGCAGAATGCGAAGCTCTCTCTTCCTCTCAGTGACCGTATCTATGTCCTCAGTCAGGGGAAGATCACGATGCACGAGAAAGTCTCCGACATCAAGGACAATCAGATCCTTCGTGATATGTACTTCTCGAAGCAGTGAGGAGACCGCAATGAGCTGTGCTTACCCCATTCACTACGGTGAAACTGTCCTGAACCTCTCGTTTCCTGACGGGGTGAGCGTGAAGGAAGCGGAGACCTCCACCTCTTCTCCCCCTATGAGTGAGGCAGAGCTGATCGAGACTTCACTGATGCGTCCGCTGGGCAGTATCCCCCTTGAGGACCGGCTCAGGACAGCACAGCGTATCGTCATCATCAGTGACGACAACACACGGCCCACTCCCGTTGCCCGCATTCTTCCTTCTGTGCTGGCGATCCTCGAAAAAAGCAGGGTGAAAGACGAGCAGGTCGTGTTCCTCATAGCCTCGGGCACTCACCGGCCGATGAAGAAGGAGGAACTCGAAGCTAAGCTCTCGGTTGAGGTGCTCAGCAGATTCACGGTAGTGCAGCACGATTATCAGGATGAGGGGAACCTCGTGAGTGCCGGCTTCAGTTCACAGGGGACTCCTATACGGGTCAACCGGATAGCCGCCGAGGCCGACCTCGTCATCGGGATCGGCAACATCGTTCCCCACCGGTTCTGCGGTTTCTCCGGAGGAGCGAAAATCATCGTCCCCGGGATCAGTTCCGCCGAGACGACCGCCGGCACCCACCTCATGGTGACCCGCTATCCTGACATCCAGATGGGCAGGATAGAGAACAGTGCACGAACGGAGATAGAGAAGATCGCCGAGGTCTTCTCCTCCTTCTTCCTGATAAACACGGTCCTCGACAGTGCCAGGAATATTCTCGCTGTCTTCTCGGGTGACATGAAGAAGGCTTTCAGGGCGGGAGCCCGCTACGCACAGGAAATATCTGCTGTCACGGTGGAACGCCCCTGCGATATCGTCATCGCAAGTGCTTACCCCAATGACTACAACCTCTGGCAGGCCGGCAAAGCTCTGTACACAGCTGATCTCGCCGTCAGGGAGGGAGGAATCATCATCCTCGTCTCCCCGCTCACTGAAGGAATCGGGGAACATGATGAGTTCAAGCAGCTCCTGAAGTGCTCGTATGAAGAGATAGAGGAGAGGATCAGGGAAGGTGCATCCCCCGACATCATCGGCGCCTCCGCCGCCCTTGCCATCTCTCTCGTACGGAAACGGGCAGAACTGTGGATCGTCAGCGACGGGATATCGGATCAGGAGGCACAGCAGATGCGTGTCAGGAGATTCTCAGATCTACAGGAAGCGGTCGATCAGGCTCTTGCCCGAACCTCCCCCTCTCCTGAAGTACTCCTTGTCCATGACGCCACCGAGATTTTCCTTAGTGTGAATGCGAAAGAGAGCTGACCCGTTATCCTCAATCCTGCATGGCCACCTGATACTCCAGTACTGAGCGTTGTCTGAAGAAGATTGTTTCCTCTGCCTGATGCTCAGGAAAGCCTGTCGTGTGTGCTGAGAGACATGAAGGGGAAGGAGAGTGTGGGAGAACAGAAACAGGCCAAGGAAGGGGGAGAATCAGCAGTAGCGGGTGATGGGTTGGGTGTGTGCTTTGTACCTGATGTCGTTTCCCGAACTATCAGAATCTGACCTTTTCTCCTTTCAAGCCATTGGCTTTTTCTAATCCTTGAGCGCGGTGATGGGAATGACGTGAACACCATCGGGACGGATATAGGCGGCGTTGGAAAGGCCACATATCACTCCAAGTATCTTTGGTGGTCGCCCTTTGGGTTCGCTTTCAATAGTAGATTTTATTCGCAGCAATTTTTCGGCCGCATTATCCAATTGATGTGCGCCGAGCTTGATTTCGAAGGCACCCCAACTGCCATCCGGCATCTCCACAACCGCATCAATCTCATTGTCTTGATAGTCCTGATAATGAAACAACTTCGCGTCATTTGCTTCGGCGTAAATGTTCAGATCACGTTCACAAAGTGCCTCAAACAGGAATCCCAAGGTTTCCAAATCCGAAAGTAGAGCCTCTTCCGTCGTCCCCAGCAACGCACAAGCCAGGGATGGATCGGAAAAATGACGTTTGACGGATTGCTTCACACGTACCGAAGAACGAATGTTCGTGCTGAACGGTCGCTGGTTATCCAGCAGGAAGAGTCGTTCGAACAGGTTCAGATATTCGGCAACTGTCTCCACATCAATATCTTCATCGTCAATTTCCTTGATATCATTCTTGAGTGCTCTGTTCGTGGCTGTCGTGCTCTCGTTTCTTGCCAAGGACCGAAGCAAGAGGCGAATCTTGTCAAGATTCCGGGTTTTCCCATCAATCCTGTTGACATCGCTATCGACCACGGCTTCGATGTATTGTTTTGGCAACAATCGGGCGAATTCATAATCAACGGCGATATTTTCCGGCCATCCTCCACACATGATGAATCGAATGATTTCCCGAAGATCAACATTTCCGGTGATTTTTGCTTGTATGTCTCCCGAAAAGATCCCTGCCAGGGAGACAGAACCTGAAGAGTAACCCATTTCAAACAAGGACATGGGCCTCATCCGTAATTTGGCTATCCTCCCTGCACCGCTATGGAGAACTCCCTTGTTGTTGGGAGTGGAGGAACCGGTAAGGATGAAGTGTCCTTTCCCTTCCCGTAGATCTACCTCGTGGCGCACAGCATCCCAGATTGAAGGGACATCCTGCCATTCATCGATCAACCGGGGAGAATCTCCTTCCAAAATCAAGGATGGATCAATCATGGCTAATGTGCGATTGCTGAAATTACCTGTTGGTGAACCGACAAAAAAGCTGCTCTTGCTATGATGCATCGATGTCATAGTCTTCCCACACCATTTCGGGCCTTCGATGCAAACCGCTCCGAAGGCTTGAAGGTACTTGGTAATCTTCCTATCAATCAAGCGCGGCAAGTATATTTTCTCATTCATCTATGGCAGTTCCTTTTCGTCAACCATACCATGAACACTTGGATTCTTCAACTCCAACCCGACAGATTAGAAAATTTCAATCCGACTAATTCGGATGTATTAACCCGACAGATTTTATCCCAAATTTCTGACATTTGTACTTGTCAAGAAAAATAGACACGAAAAGTATTTAATTGTATTTCTTGTTTCCCAAAGTAGACACCATACTGTAATATCTGTTTCTGTAAGCTTTTACACTGCACCTTCCATCCTTCTCACAACCCCAGTAGATCCCGCTTTCTTTTTCTGCACAAATTTGGGATTTTCTGAGAGAATCCTGCCCTCGAAAGTTTCATTGGCTGGGAACTCCCCTCGTTTGAACCGGCGGTAATAGTTATCGGGCGTATCATAGCCGATGGCATAGCAGGGACGTTGTGCGTTGTAGAATGCAACGTATTGGGTAAAGACTTCTAGAATTTCCTCCTTTCGGTGACATGCATCGAGCTTGAAGTCCATATACAGTTCTTCCTTGATCCATCCATTCAAGGCCTCCATCGCTCATACGAAATTTCGTATGAGCGATGGAGAGGTTCTGGCGGACTCTGAAATACGGAGAAATCTATCTCAAAGACTACCAGTCTGTACCTGAAGCTCTCGACGGGATCTCTGCGTTCATCAAGAAGTATAACTCAGAAAGACCGCATACTGCTCATGGGATCAAAACCCCTGATGAAGTATACAGGAATGCAGCATAAATCAAATTAAGAGTTTTGATTTGCTGTCTTGACAGATGGGCCACTATAGGACACCTCAGACCACTGTTTCAGTTCGACGATCAGGGCACTGTGCCGTCTCAAGTTGAGCAGCACAAGGCGTTACACCTTGTCTGCGATGATGTCATTGTCCATGTCGGCAAGGAACTGACGTTTCTGTTCCAGGCAGACGATCATCTACTCACCCTTCGCTCTTGCCTTTGCCTTCAGTGCCGTGTATTTTTCCTTCGATCCGCGGGCCAGGTGTACCGGGTACTTCGCCCGGTTCTTCTCCATTTTCTGCGTGAGAGCAGATACCATGTCGATCTGTGCGTCATGAGCCATCAGGAGCACCCAGTACAGCACATCGCTGAGTTCCTCCGCAAGAGCTTCCTTTTCCTCTGCATCCGGTACTGAGAATTCTGTTTCCTGTTTCCACTGGAACTGTTCCAGGACTTCTGCCGCTTCGAGTGTCAGCGAGAGAGCCATATCCTTCAGGTTGTGAAACTGCTTCCAATCCCTATCGTCCCTGAATGATGTGATAAGGCCGGTCAGGTATTCGATGTCATTCATACTGCCATGGTACCACAGAACCTTCACAGATAAGACAGAATTCATCACCAATGTGGAGGAAGTCCTGAATACCGCATGATACGGTCAAACGATGACGCATGTATTCCCCCTTCACCTCATGGTTGCTATACTCACCTTCAGGAGGAACTGTGAGCACTTCACCATGTAGAAAGATCATTGTCCTCATGCTGCTGACAGCAGTGCTGATCACCTCCTGCATTCCCCATCCTCAGTATTTCTCTGTTCAGGTGAATACGGAGGGAAGCGGTACTGTGGAAAGAGACCCGGACGATGAAGGTCTGAAGGAAGGAAGTGTTCTGACCCTGAGAGCGATCCCCGAAGAATTCTGGTCTTTTGACGGGTGGTATGATACAGAAGGTCTCATCGATGATGATGCGCTCTATCGCTTCACCATCCGTGAAGACAGGGAGATCACTGCACGGTTCACACAGGTCCCGTCCTACTCACTGACCGTGTCGGTCTCGGGAGAGGGAAGCGTCACCAAGAGTCCCGATCAGGTGACCTATCGGGAGGGAACACAGGTAACACTCACTGCGGAACCCGATACCGGCCATGATTTCACCGGCTGGTACATCGGATCAGTTCTGGTGACGAGTGACAATCCCTATACAATCACAATCGCACAGGACGTCAGTCTGGAAGCCGATTTCACCCCCTTCCCCATCGACTACTCCCTTACCGCACACTGGATGAGCACTTCTGAAGAGGCTTCGCTCACCCGTGTATCAGAATCGGAGGCGACCTCTGTGAAGACACGAGGGGATATCCAGGTTCTCACAGCCCTGTATGACAGAGACCTTCCCGATGACAGAATCGACCTGTCTCGTATCATTGTGAGCTATGAGACACAGGAATCGGATGTGAGAGCACAGTACTCTCCGTTTGCTTCCTTCGGCAGGGTCTCTCCACTTAACCTGCCGGGTGAAGGTTCAAAACAGACTGCACTGATTCAGGTCGATACCGCTTCTGAACGCTCACTCTCCTCCCCTGATATCCTTGAAGAGATTCGTGGGACGGAGGGAGTCCTATGGGCCGAGTACGACAGAATCTATACGATACATGCTGCAGTGAATGATCCGCTGTATGGCTTTCAATGGAATTTTGAAGCCCTCCAGATGCCGTTCGTGTGGGATCAGCAGGAGGGAAGTCCCTCGGTCACCGTTGCCGTGATAGACACGGGTATCCAGAGGACCCTAAGCGACTTCGAAACGACAGAGATCCTGAGCGGGTACAACACTATCGAAGAGAACACAGACGTATATGACGGGAACGGGCACGGGACCCATGTCTCGGGAACGGTCGCACAGTCGACGAACAATGACTACGGAGTCGCAGGAATGGCCTACGGAGTAACTCTTCTTCCCATCAAGGCTCTTGGAGATGAGGGATCGGGCTATTCCAGTGATGTTGCCGAGGCGATCGGGTATGCCGTTGAAGCGGGAGCTCAGGTCATCAATATGTCCCTCGGGGGAGATTTCTCTCAGGCGATTGCCGATGCGGTAGCCAACGCTGTTGATCAGGGAAGCATCATTGTCGCATCGACCGGAAATGAGAATGAAGGAACCATCCTGTATCCCGCTGCCTATGAAGGTGTCATCGCAGTAGGGGCGACCGGCTATACCAATGAACGGGCCCCGTACAGCAACTACGGAGAGGGAATCGATGTGGTTGCTCCCGGGGGGGACCTGCTGACAAGGTTCCTGGTTGACGGGTACGGCGAGTATGCGGCGGGAATCTATCAGCAGGTGGCCCTTACGGGTGACGAGGACTCTGCAAATTTCTACGGGTATGAGGGAACGAGTATGGCAGCCCCCCATGTCAGTGCCCTTGCAGCTCTTTTGCTGTCAAGGAATCCGAATCTCACCGGAGCACAGGTATATGACAGGATCACTTCCCAGGCAGAGGACCTGGGAGAACCCGGGTATGATACGCTCTACGGATACGGACTGATCGACCCGCTCGCGTCTCTGCAGCTGACCTGCTATCCACTGTCAGACACGGTATCTTCCCAGGTCAGTGATTCCCACTCTTGGGCTTTCACTGCCTATGCAGGAACGGTATCGGCCGCTCTCACCTCCGAGGAGGTATCACTGCTCTCCCTGACTCTTGAAAACGAAGCCGGGACCCTCCTCGCAGTGGGAACGGCCGGGGAGAGCGGAATCACACTCTCCTACGACGTGTCGGAATCGACAGAGGGAAACTATCAGCTCACTGTCTCGAGAGATTAGAAGGCTGTGGGGTGCAAAGATACAGGTTCCTACTTGAACAGATTCCTTAAAAACCTTGAGGCGGCACGCCCGGTCATACGGCGAGCAACCCTCCGGCCCACTCTCCCTTTTTTCACAGCCTGAACATCTCCAAGGATTCGGGCTATCCTGTACAATACTGACCTGGTCTTGTTGATACTCATGTCTGTCCACCTATTCTCACTGATGCCTACAGGATACCATACTGCCTTTAAAAAAAAACCTTCAGCAGCACAACACCCCAAGTCGTATCAGTGTTGACTGATTCATCAGAGAAGAGCCCCCTTTTCTGCGGCACTGTCCAGACTGTCAGCACCCTTGATGCCCGGGAAAAGTCCACCACTGCTGACTATGCCCGAAGTTCACAGCATTCTCGCTTGCCTAATCTTTTTATTCATGCCATCATGCGGGTATCCTAAGGCATACAGGTATTCACAATGAATAACTTACCCTTCCGCAGAAGCGGAAGTCTTTCTGTCGTGCAGAAACTCCCTTTTTATTACGGGTTCGTCATAGTCTTCATCAGCGCTCTTGGAATCATAGCGAGTATACCGGGTCAGACGATGGGAGTATCGGTATTCACCGACCACTTCATAGAGACCCTTGATATCTCACGGATCCAGATATCGACGGCCTATATGGTGGGAACCCTTTCAAGCAGTTTCATGGCTCCGTTCATGGGTCTGTTCTATGACAGGAAAGGGCCGAGAGTCACTTCGGCTCTTGCCACGATCGTCCTGGCTTTCTTCCTTCTCTTTCTGGCCTTCAGTGACCGTATCCTGGCACTCCTCAGCGGAGGGCTTCCCGTAGACAGCTCGATTATCGCACTGGTTCTGATGACTGTCGGGTTCTTCGGCATACGAATGAGCGGTCAGGGAGCACTCACCATGGTATCCCGGGCAACGCTCGCCCGCTGGTTCAGCACTCACCGTGGAATCACCTCGGGAGTTCTGGGAGTCATCACCTCCTTCAGCTTCTCCTATGCTCCCAGGGCGCTGCAGGGTTTGATCAATCACTACACGGCAGGAGGGGCCTTCATTGCCATGGCTCTGCTCCTGCTGGTGCTGTTCCTTCCCCTCTCGATCCTTCTGTACCGAAAGGATCCCGAGTCCTGCGGCCTGAAAATGGAACAGGGAATACCTGTGCGTAGAAAAAAAAGGAGGCGGGTTGTCGATACCGGTCTTCAGCTTACAATCGGAGAAGTGAAAAGACGACCGCTGTATTGGGTTCTTGTGGGAACCTTCGGCTTCTTCGCACTGTTCAACACAGGGTTCACGTTTCATATCGTCTCGATATTCAGCGACAAGGGAGTAAGTCCCACACAAGCAGTCTCGATCTTCCTGCCCATCGCCATCGTATCGATCGCCAGCAGCTTTTTCAGCAGTTATGCAAGCGACAGGATCCAGCTGACACACCTGTTCAGAGCATATGTGCTCTCGTCGTTACTGGCCTCTGTTTCCATGCTCATCATCAACTCTCCTCTCGGAATCCCTCTCATGATAATTGCCTTCGGGCTTTCAAGCGGCTTCTTCGGCACTCTTCTTGCGGTAACGTTCCCCAAACTGTACGGGACAGAACACATAGGAGCGATCAGCGGACTCGCCTCATCGGTCACCGTTGCGGGAAGCGCACTGGGACCATGGCTGTTCAGCGTCATACGTGAAGCGACCGGCACCTACGAGATGACCGGTTTCATGGGGATCATCCTCACCGGTCTGCTGTTCATCGGCCTTCTGATAATCCCCTTCCCCCTGCACAACCAGTACAAGTAGAAGAGGATGTCCTTCGCAGCGGTACAAGCAATCGGCTAGCCTAGTGATTTCAGCCCCGCTCCGCATAATGGGAGCACGGCGGTCTTACCTTTGAACTGTGGATACTCTTCGATGAGCTTCCTGTACCCTGCCCAGTTTGCAGCGCTGGTGAGCTCAATGAACACACCTCTGTGAGCCAGTTCTTCATGAGCCTTCAGAATCTCGCGTTCATTCACTTCAATAAACATGCCATTGAGCTCACGCATCAGGGACAGAAGGAGTTCCTTTCTCGCAGGCTCGGCGATCGCGATCCCCTCGGCGAGAGTCGAAGACCAGGAAGCCGACTCTCCTCTGTTGAAGGCGGCGGCAAGAGGTGCGCAGGCAGAAGCCTGCACTGCGACAATCAGCGGAGGGACAGCGATATCCATCTCCTGCAGGGCGCGTGCAACTCCGGTGAGCAAGGTGCCGTTCCCGACGGGTATAATGAGAATTTCGGGTAGTTCCCCCCCCATCTGCTCACGTATCTCATAGAGATAGGTCTTGGTCCCTTCGAAGAACAGGGGGTTATAAATGTGGGAGGCATAGTAGGCTCCGCTTTCCTGTACAAACTCCTTCACCGCTGCACCGCTTGCCTCACGAGGTCCATTGATACGGTGAACAGTCGCGCCATATGCTTCGATCTGGTCAACCTTCCTGGCACTTGTGTGGGAAGGGACAAATACATCACAGGTGATACCTGCCCGTGCACTATAGGCGGCAACCGCAGTCGCTCCGTTCCCGCTGCTGTCTATCGCGCAACGCGTGACACCGATGGATGCCATATGAAGGGCAAGCATCACAGCCCCCCGATCCTTGAACGAGAGGGTAGGCATATAGTACTCGCCCTTTCCCTTCACCGTCTCACCCAGAGAGACCAGCGGGGTAGCCCCCTCCCCCATCGAGATGGCGTCTATCAGCTCTCCGGGGAATGGAGGAAGGACAGAGCGGTAACGCCACAGACTCCACGGCTCATGTAATGACAGATCTGCGGCAGGCTCGTATTCAACATCAAACAACCCGCCGCACTCACAGCGGTAGGCATAGGTATCCATAGGGTATTCTTTTCCACACGTTATGCAGGTTATCTTCATACTTGCCTCCCTGTAGCCTCGTTGGTCTATAGTGAATGACCACACCTCTGGAGAATAGCATACTTTCTGCCGGAAGATAACAGGAGAGGATCCATCCTCTATCAATGCAGGAATATCGGTAACAGGCAGATTGTGAAACGATGATTCCGGAGGTTCTGCAATCCGCCTTGGCCCACCCTCTTTTTGGAAAAAACATGAATATCTTTATTTCTGAGAACTCCTCCCGTGTAGGGACAATCCTACCTATGTAAAAGCCGACAGCATAGTATATTTCGTTATACATAAAGGAGAAAATCATATCAAAAAACCCATTCGCCTTGTTGATGACCGCACTACTCACCTTCATAGCAATCAGTTGCTCCACTGAAACAGCTCCCCCGGTACAGCCGGATGTGTTTGTCGCAGGACAACTTGATGATCAGGCGGTCGTATGGGTAAACGGAGAAGCCGTATCGCTTGAGACAGCGACTGGAACGGCTATCTCTGAAGCAATAGGGATGTACTACTACGAAGGAAATCTGTTCATCGTTGGAAATGAGCAAAATGCTTCTGGAGCTCTAACAAGTGTATACTCGACCTATGATGGAACAGACGATTCTGTGAGGGATGTCCTGACCGGCGTAAATAACACGATAACAAGCGGCCTGGACGGGATAGAGGGGACTCTCTACATCTCCGGAATGGATAATTATGATTACCTCGCGGATACCAGCAATGCTGTATACTGGATAGTGAATGCCGTTAGTAACCAGCAGAAAGAAACCCTTGATCAAGGTTTTTCTCTCACGAAAGACATCGTCCTTGATGCCGGGAAGGCACCCCAGATTCTCTGATATGCCCAGAATAACTCAAATCAAATCGCGAAATGGAGTGATGACGTCGATTCGGTGATTATGGACACCTATACGGGACTTACCTTATATGATTCGATGGATATCGAGGTCGATGAGAACGGCAACCTGAATCTTCTGGGAACTCTGAGTGGCGATATCATGCTCTGGAAAGAAGAAAATGTACGATACGATGACACAGATCCTTTTGAGAAAATCACCATCCATGACGGAACCTTTCCGGACATGGGAGAGTCTCTGACTTTTAATGCACAGGGGAATGCGGTTATAGCAGGAGAGGTATGGATCGATAGTGAACCTGTCACGAAATACTGGGTCTATGATGGTGATACTACAGAAACGGTCGAACTCGGAGAAGGCTTCGCCATCGACGTCCGATTCGGGGAAAACGGCGACATGTATATCGCAGGATTTACCTATGACTGGGAAGCCTGCTACTGGACCGTCGACTCTCAGGATACCGAAACGCAGCAGATTCTCGATACCAGGGAATCACCCGACTCGGGAGCAAATTCAATCCTTGTGAGATAGGCTTTACCCTCAGAAAGATACGTCTGTGAAACACCTGATTCACAGACGTATGCTGTTTCTACAGGATAGTCTGGACCATTGTCTCAGGCAGGTGCACTCAATACCCAATCATCTGCTATCAGCGAATCAACCGTGGGATACTCCACTATTTCAAGTCTGTCAGTTCCCGCACGTTCCACAATGAAAATTCCTTCATCCTCGAGGTACCACAGCAGACCCGGGACATTCCCTGTCAGGTTTCGTACCGGTCGGGTTTCAAGAACGGCGAGGCGGATCCCGCCATCGGGATCTATCAGGGTTTCGATCGTTCTGTTCTTCATTTCTTCAGCAGACAGTGTAGTCATAGTATCCTCCGTGTAGGGAAAGGATACGACAATGAGAGGGACACATAGTGTCCCTCTCTCTGAGTATATCCTTAAAATATAACTATTTACTATACGTCCGTATAGTGATCAGCGAACCTGCTGAAGACTCTGTACGATATTCATACAGTGATCCCCTATCTGCTCGATATGACGTACGACATCAATATACAGGAGACCTCCCTTGACATCTCCACCACTCTGCATCCTGTCCGAGGCTTTTTCCTTCAGGTTTTTCCTCATCTTGTTGATCTTGTTCTCCAGCTTCATGGCAACAGCCATGTTCTCGCTGTCGACGTGTTCATTGAGGTGGCTCTTGATGAAGGAAATGAAACGGATGACCATTTCAACATAGGGAGTAAGATCATCAAGGGTTTCCTGATCGAAGACGATCTTTTTCTTATAGCGGCGCTCACAGAGGATCATCAGGTTGAAACAGCTGTCTCCTACGCTCTCGAGTTCGTTCGTGATACGCATCATGGAATATACATTCGAGGCACTCACCTTGTTCATGTTGTCCATCGAACACTGTGAAAGGAACCGGGTGATCTCCTCCTGCATCTTATCAGTGAGATCCTCCATCCGCTTATACTCATCTACCTCATTGCCCATCTTTTTGTCGGGGTTCGAGAAGACATCCCAGAAGCCGTTGAACATGTCACATACAATATTGGCCATCTTGTTGAGTTCTCTTTTCACAGTGAGAAGGTAGAGTTCAGGGGTATCCTGTATCGAAGCACTCATATACTTGAGTGAGTAGGTCTCCGGAAGTCCCTTCTCATCCGGGATGATCCGTTTCACTATGGCAGCGAATTGCGGGATAAAGAACACGCAGATGAACGTGTTGATGATGTTAAACAGGGTATGGAACATCGCAAGGTGTGCAGGAAGAAGGGTGGAATCGATAGATGCTCCGAATATCTGGCCGGGAACGAGCATATCAACAAGGTGGATGAACGGTGTGAACAGGAAGGTCATCCATACAACGCCGAACAGGTTGAATAAGGTATGTGCTCTGCTTGCACGCCTCGCATTGACACTGGTCCCGATCGATGCCAGATAGGCGGTCACTGTTGTACCTATGTTCTCACCGAGAACAATGGCTGCCGCTGTCGGGAAATCTATCCATCCGGCATAGGCCATGGTCAGGGTGATCGCCATGGCGGCCGAGGAGGACTGAACCAGTATCGTGAGGACAGTTCCGATGAAGACGAACAGGAAGAAGCTGAAGACACCGTGCCCGGTCAACTGTGTCACGAACTGAAGAACCTCAGGATAGGCTGAGATATCGGGAACGGAATTCTTCAGGTAGTCAAGCCCCATGAACAGGAGGCCGAAACCGATCATCGTCTCACCAAGATCCTTCTTGTTGAACCGTTTGACAAGGATGAGGATGAAACCGATTCCTATGGCGGGGAGCGCCAGAGCTGCGATTTTCACCTTGAAACCGAGAATTGCCACGATCCAGCCTGTGACGGTGGTACCGATATTGGCCCCCATGATCACACCGATGGACTGAGCGAGTGTGAGCAACCCAGCATTGACGAACGAGACCACCATCACCGTTGAGGCGGAGGAGGACTGCACGATCGCCGTGATGGCAAACCCGGTAAGAACTGCCATCACCCGGTTCCCGGTCATGAAGTTCAATATGGCATGCAGACGATCTCCGGCAGCTTTCTGGATTCCGTCACTCATTGTTTTCATGCCGAACAGAAAAAGCCCGAGACTTCCGATTATCATCAATGTGGAATAGAACATGAGATCTCCTTGAGAAGAATGTCTAAGGCAAATGTACCAGAAGGAACAGCAACATGAGAAGACCGTGGTCATTGTTATTCCTGATTTTCCCCACTCTTTTGATGCAATACGGCCGTATGGCAATCAATACATGGAAAGATAGTGCGCCGCCTTTTGATAGGCAGAGCGGGTCAGAGGAAGCTGTGTGATATCACTCAGGGGACTCTCTTTCCTGAGCGAGACGATCCGTCGGGCAGTGACGGGTCCGATGCCCGGTACCCGCATCAACTCCCTGGGGGAGGCTTTTTTCACCGATACGGGAAAGAACTGGGGATTACGGTCAGCCCATACCTGTTTCGGGTCACGACTGAGATCCAGGGCCCCGCTTGAGGTGAACGAAAGATCATCGAAGGTGAACCCGTACTGACGGAACAGGAAATCTGCCTGGTAAAGACGATGTTCCCGCATCAGAGTGGGACTTGCCTCCTGATAGGAGAGGGTGAACTCCCGTTCGAGAGCTGAGCGATAGCGCACTTCTCCCGGAATAGAGGGATCACCGAGGCCTCCCTGATAGGCGCTGAAGTACAGTCTATCGAAATGCAGGTTGTCATACATCCGCTTCGTGTAGGAGAGTATCTCCCGGTCACTCTCATCACTGGCACCGACGATGAACTGACTTGTGGTGTGCACACGGGAGAACGGCCCTCCCGATCCTGTAAGGTCGGAAATCAGACGCAGTGATCCTATGATATCCTCAGTGTAGCGCTTGGATGCCGAGAGCTTGGAGAAATGGTGTTCCCCGGGAGTCTCGATGTTCAAGGAAACCGCAGAGGAATATTTGATAGCGCTTCGTATCGCCTCGGGAGAGGCTCCGGGAATGATCTTGGTATGAATATATCCCCGGTAGCGGTACCTGTTCCTGAGGATCTCACCTGTCGCGATAAGGCGATCCATGGCGAAATCGGCAGTACCTATCACTCCGCTGGAAAGGAAGATCCCGATGAGCTTCCTGTGACTCACCATATCGATGAAAAAGCGTGCGAGGTCATCAGGGGATACCGAGGTTCGCCGAGTGTCTTGGGTCTCCCTCAGGGGACAGTAGAGGCAGTCATTCGAGCAGGAATTGCTCAGAAGGGTTTTCAGCATGATACCGCTGCCTCCCTCCGCCACGGTGACGGGGTAGAGCCATGAGTCACTGCCCTTTTTTATTCTATGTTCTGCAGGATTCTTCGTCCCGCATGCGCATGACAGGTCGTACTGGGCATCCCTGGCGAGGATGCCCAGAGAATCTCTTATATCCATGCATACAGGTTAACATGTGTTTAGCTGAATAGCAAGATTAAATCTCGCGGTCAAACTCCACCACACGGGGATCCACATCAGCATCATAGTCGATACCTTCATACCCGAACCCGTGAATATGGGAATACTCACTTCGGAACCCGTCAAGGTCTCCACCGGTAAGCACCTCACCCTCTCTCTGTTTGTCCCATCGCACCATGACCTCTTTCTGTACATCTTCGGTCATTTCCAGATCATCGACCCGTATCCGTCCTGCCTCATCAACCGGGATCTCAGCTCCTGCATACAGGCGATCCTTGTAGAGCCGGTAGATCTGCTGGATACACTCCTCGTGAGTACCCTTTTCCTTCATGATCTGATAAAGAAGCGAGATGTACAACGGTACAACGGGGATGACACTGCTTGCGCGGGTCACCAGGGCCTTATTGACCGAGACGAAGGCTCTGCCTGATATATCACTGAGGGACTGTGTGATCTCATGAGCACTCCGTTCAAGATCCTCCTTCGCCTTACCGATGGTACCACTGCGATACATGGGGAAGGTCACCTCAGGACCGATGTACGAATAGGCGACACTCATGGCACCCTCGGCGATAAGCTCCCGTTCCTTCAGGTACGAAATCCAGAGCTTCCAATCCTCTCCGCCCATGACCTTCACGGTTTCAGCGATCTGATCCTCGTCGGCACCCTCAAGGGTGACTTTTTCGATGATCCCCTTATTCATATCAAGAGAGAGTGAGGAATAGTCATCTCCTATCGGTTTGATCACCGAACGGTACATCTGACCGCTATCAGGATCCATCCTCATCGGGGAAGCGAGCGAGTAGACGATCAGGTCAACCTTTCCCATCTCGGAAGCGATGATATCGGCAGCTTCCTTTTTCACCTGATGAGAGAAGGCATCACCGTTGATACTCCTGGCCCAGACTCCGTTCTGTGATGCCCACTGCTCAAACGCCCTGGACATGTAGTATCCGGGAGTGGCTGTCTTCTTTTCTGCAGGCTCCCGTTCAAAGCTCACGTTCAGCGTGGCACTGCCTGCATAGACTGCAGGAACCATACGGCTCGAAAGTCCATAGCCGGTTGAACCGCCCACGACCAGTACGTTCTTCGGAAGTACGGAGGGATCGACATCCCCTCTATGGTTCTCAAGGTATTCAAGCTGTTCCTTCACGTACCGTGCACACCCCTGAGGATGGGCTGTCAGCGTGACATTCCTCATGATTTTTTCTTTGATGATCATTGATTTTTCCTACTTTTTTCCTACAATACACATCCAGGAAGCCTCTGCAGCAACCTGACCGTCGACGGTGATCACACCTTTCTGCCGGATCATAGCCTTCGACACCCTTACATTCTCGACTTTCATGACAATCGTATCACCGGGGCGGACCTGGTTTCGGAATTTCGCCTTTTCCACACTTGCGAGAACGAAGAAGGCTCCTTTTTCAAGGATCCCGAGCTGCCTCAGCCCTGCACCTCCGGTCTGAGCCATCGACTCGATGAGAATGACTCCGGGAACGACGGGGTAATCGGGAAAGTGTCCCTGGAAGAAGGGTTCATCAGAGGGGAAGTAGCGTTCACCTACAACATGTTTTTCGGTCACTTCGGTCAATCTGTCGAGGTAGAGAAAGGGATAACGGTGGGTCAAGGCCTCTTCGGCGCTCATGTACTGCTGCATATGCTGGTCTCCTATTCGTTGTAAGGAGCGAATACAAGCGCTCCGTTATGTCCGCCGAACCCGAGTGATTCACTCAGAGCATAGCGCATCGGTGCCTCGATACCGGTGTTCGGTACATAATCAAGGTCACAGTTCTCATCAGGTGTGTTGAGGTTGATCGTAGCCGGGTAGAACTGATCGCGGAGAGCCAGGATCGAGACAATCGACTCAACAGCCCCCGCCGCACCTACCAGGTGGCCGGTCATACTCTTTGTTGAAGAGACCTTCAGTTTGTAGGCATGATCACCGAACACCCTCTTGATAGCGTTTGTTTCCATCACATCATTGGCCTGAGTACTCGTACCATGGGCGTTGATGTAATCGATATCCTCCGGGGCAAGGCCGGCTTCTTTGATAGCCTTCTGCATTGCGTGTGCTGCACCTTTGCCTTCAGGATCTGGTGCTGTCAGGTGGTAGGCATCATTGGTCATACCGTAGCCGAGGATCTCGGCATAGATCGTTGCACCACGGGAACGGGCACTCTCGAGAGTCTCGAGGATCAGGGTGCCGGCACCTTCTGCAAGGATGAATCCGTCACGGGTGGCATCGAAGGGGCGACAGGCGGTCTCAGGGCTGTCGTTCCGTGTGGAGAGTGCCTGGATCCTGTTGAACCCGGCTACCGCGAGTTTCGTGATCGCTCCTTCGGTACCGCAGGCGATCGCGGTGTCGACGATACCGTACTTCACTGCCTGAAAAGCCGCACCGACGGCATCGGTACCCGAAGCACATGCGGTAGCAATGGTGACCGAGGGCCCATGCACGTTATACTTGATAGAAATATTTCCTGCCGCCTCATTGGTAATCAGTTTTGGTATGGTGAGGGGGGCGACCGCTCTAGGACCGCGGGAGAAAAGCTTTTCCATGTTATCTTCGACAACTTCGAAACCACCGATGCCGTTACCGACATAGACTCCGGTCCTTTCCGGATCAAAACCTCCGTCAGCGAGACCGGCCATCTCCATCGCCTCAGAGGTACTGTACAGAGCATAGACGGTGAAATCTGCTCCGGAGCGAACCTCTCTCTTATCAAGCACATCAGTCGGGTTGAAATCCCTCAGTTCACCGGCGATCTTGGTCGCATACTCGGTATTGTCGAACTTCGTAAGTTCACCTATTCCGTTCTTCCCGTTTCTGATGTTGTTCCAGAACTCGTCGATTCTTTTTCCAAGCGGATTCACTGTTCCCATGCCGGTTACGACGACTCGTCTCGTTTCCATGTTTCTCTATCTCCTTACATTACCATCCCGCCGTCCACGGTGATGACCTGTCCTGTGATATAGGAGGCATCATCGGAAGCGAGGAAGGCAGCTACCTTCGATATCTCTTCGACTGTCCCGATACGTTTCATCGGAATCTGTTCCACGAACTTTTCTCTGATGTTCTCGGGAATCGCATCACTCATCTGAGTCGCAATGAATCCCGGTGCAATGACATTGACACGGATGTTCCGTGCACTCAGCTCCTTTGCGATCGATTTGGAGAAACCGATCACTGCAGCCTTCGATGCCGCGTAGTTCGCCTGTCCCCCATTCCCGGTAAGACCGACGATTGAGGAGATCGAGATGATCGAGCCACGCCTCTTTTTCATCATGATTCTCGATATGTACTGACTCACCTGATAGACGCTCCTGAGATTGACCGACATCACTTGATCCCAGGCATCCGATGACATGCGCATCAGCAGTCCATCCCGGGTGATTCCTGCGTTGTTGACAAGCACGTCGACCGTCTCGCTCATCTCACTGAACCGGACGAGAGCCTTATCGATATCTTCACTGTCAGACATATCAACTGCAATATGGTGAGTGTGTGGGAGTTTCTCCCCATTCGCGCTCCTCGAGAAGTAGAACACTTCGTACTCACGCAGTGCGAGTTCCTTCACGATGGCTCCTCCGATCCCCCGCGAACCGCCTGTCACCAGAGCTCTCTTCTCATACATTGGTTCATTACTCATCTGCTTGAACTTCCTTTATCGTTGATTCTAAAGACTCCACGGTTCCCGCCTGCAGGCACTTCACGCCGACAGCACGCAGAAGCCCGCCGAGGACCTTGTTCGGACCCGACTCCACGACAGGAACGCCGGAATAGTCAGATGCCAGGTGGTTCATGATCTTCGTCCATCGTACAGGAGAGACGATCTGCTGTGAACACAGTTCTTTCACCCGGGCCCCGCTGTCCACGACATCTCCACTGACATTTGAGTAAAGAGCTATGGACGGATCGTTGAACCTCTCCACCTCGAGGTCAGCATCAAACTCCTGCCGAGCCTCCTGCATAAGGGGGGTGTGGAAGGGACCGCTTACCTGGATCGGTATCACGCGTCTGGCACCGGCCGCCTTAAGAGCCGGTGTGACTGTTTCCATCGAGGCGGCAAGGCCGCTGATGACGACCTGTGCCGGTCCATTATCATTGGCGGCATACAGGTGCTCAACAGAACTGCTGCCGATAATCTCCTGCACACGGTCGAAGCTGAGACCGATGACAGCCGCCATGGAGAGGGCACCGAAGCGCTTCGCAGCTTCACCTCCGTGATGCCCCATCAATGCTCCGCGCCGGGCAACCAGACGAAACAGCTGTTCATCATCGATCACTCCGGCAACGGCATAGGAGGTGAGTTCACCGAGACTGAAACCTGCTGTCGCACCAACCGAGACTCCTTTCATCTTCAGCACCTTCGCAGCACTGAGGTTGACAAGCGTAATGAGTACCTGAGCTTTTTCAGTCGCAGTAATCTCTTCCAGCGAACCTTCACTGAGCAGGTGGTGGACATCGAAATCTGAGACATCGCCGGCAAGGGCGAATAGTCTTTTAACCTCATCGTACCTGTCATACAGGTCGAGCCCCATTTTCTCGTACTGTGCTCCCTGCCCCGGGAAAAGGCTTATTATGTTTACCATACGATATAGTTCCCCCCATAGGTGAGTCCCGCACCGAAGCCGACAGTTATGACCTTCATCCCTTTCTTTAAAAGTCCTTTGTTCACCATATCATTAAGTGCGATGGGAATCGAAGCTGCAGATGTGTTGGCATACTGTTCGATGTTGAGAAAGAATTTCGCTGTGTCGGTACCCAATCGCTTCGCACAGGCAGTTATGATACGGAAGTTTGCCTGATGGGGTACGACATAGTCGATATCATCGATGGTGAGACCGTTACGCTCAAGGAGTTCGACTATCGTATCCTTCATTGCCTTGACGGCAAAGTTGTACACTGCCCGACCATCCATATAGAGGCAGGTATTCTCGCCGTTCTTGTCGGCTGTACCGCCTGAGGGAACTGCAAGATACTGGTTGCCTGAACCTTTTGCATGGAGAACACTGTCAATCACTCCCCGTCCGTTCGGCTCATCCTGTTCATCCTGTGAGAGGAGAACTGCCCCCGCTCCGTCACCGAAGAGAACACAGGTATTCCTGTCTGTCCAGTCGGTCACATCAGAAAGCTTCTCGGCACCGATGACAAGAATGTTCCGGTAGGCATTGGCCTTCATAAGAGACCGTGCTATCTCAACAGCATAAATAAAGCCCGTACAACCTGCCGCAACATCAAAGGCAGGTATCTCATCAAGGCCCAGCTTATCCTGAATGACACAGGCTGTGGAAGGGAACCCATGATAGTCTCCGGTCGCAGTGGACAGGACGATACAATCTATGATACCGGCCTCAAGACCGGCCTGCTCGAGTAAGGACCCTGCTGCAGCCACAGCAAGGTCGCTGGTCGCTTCCTCGGGAGCTGCGATATGTCGGTATTTGATTCCTGTGTGGGAAAATATCCATTCATCACTCGTATCGACGATCTTCGAAAGATCATCATTACTCAGTTTCTTCTGCGGTACATAGGCACCGACTGCACGTATATAGCTTGTCACTTCACATTTCTCCTAGTATGCATTTTGGTATATAATTTACAATTTTCTGAATTTTGTCAATATTGACACAATAGCATACTATTGTTAATATCTAACTGCCATACATTGAGACCGACAATAACCATGTGCTCACAGCACACATACCGGGAGCATACCCGCTCTATAGGAGACTACGATGAATCTGAAAGAACTGGAATCGATCATCACACTATTTAATACGAATGACCTCACTACACTGGAAGTAAAAGAGAAAGACCTCAAGATAAAGATACAGAGACAGACAGTAACAGTCGCAGCGCCCCCTGCAGTCAGCACTGCCGTGAAGTCTGCCCCAGCTGCGGCGGAAGAGGGAAAGAAGGAAACCGAGACGATTACGTCGCCTATTGTGGGCACGTTCTACCGGACTCCCTCTCCCGATGCTCCTGCCTATGTCGAGGTGGGAGACACGATACACAAGGGAGATGTCCTGTGTACGATCGAGGCGATGAAGATCATGAATCAGCTTGAGGCGGATTTTGACTGTGAGATCGTGAAGATCTATCCAGAGCAGGCGAGTATGATCGAGGTGACCACACCCCTGTTTGAGGTGAAGCGCATATGATCAAGACTCTGTTCATCGCAAACAGAGGTGAAATCGCTGTCCGGATCATCAGAGCTGCCCGAGACCTGGGGATATCGACTGTACTCGGGCACTCGACTGCCGATGCCGACTCTCTGGCTTACCGTCTCGCAGACAGGACGATCTGTATCGGGGGGCCGCAGAGTAGCGAAAGCTACCTCAACATGACCAATATCATTACAGCGGCACTTCTGTCGCGCTGTGATGCGATTCACCCCGGAGTAGGCTTTCTCAGCGAGAACGCCGATTTTGCCCGGAGGACCGAAGATGCCGGCCTCATATTCGTAGGTCCTTCAAGCGAGACGATACGGCTTCTCGGGGACAAGATCGCAAGCAGGAACGTTGCACTGGCAGCTGAAGTGCCTGTCACACCCGGCTCAGTCACGCCCCTCGAGTCTCTTGAGGAGGGGATCGCCCTCGCAAACGAAATCGGGTATCCGGTGATGATCAAGGCCTCCGCCGGCGGTGGCGGAAGAGGGATCAGGATCGTCAGGAATGACAGGGATTTCGAACGGGCCGTTCACATCAGCCGTAAGGAGGCTCTCAGCTTCTTCGGCAATGATGCGATTCATGTGGAAAAATATCTCGATCATCCCCGTCACGTAGAAGTACAGCTGATGGGGGACGGCGAGGGCAAGGCAGTGCACCTCGGAGAGAGGGACTGCAGTGTCCAGAACAACCACCAGAAACTGATCGAGGAGTCACCTTCTACAGTCGTCTCTGACGAACTGCGCCATGTAATGGGAAACGATGCTATCCGTCTGTTCAGCCATCTGAACTACCGGGGCGCGGGAACGGTGGAGTTCCTCGTCCAGGACGGAAAGCACTATTTCATGGAAGTCAATGCACGTGTTCAGGTGGAGCATCCGGTCACCGAGATGGTCCACTCTATCGATATCATCCGAGAACAGCTTCTGATAGCAGCCGGGAAGGGTCTCTCGATCAGTCCACGGGAGGATATCAGTGACATCCACGCGATCGAAGTGCGTATCAACGCACGAGGTGCGGGAACGGTCACCTCATTCAGCCCGCCAACCGGCCCCTGGGTCCGTACCGACACGCACATCTTCAGTGGCTACACCGTCAGTCCATACTATGATGCTCTGCTTGCCAAGATCATTGTTGCCGCCGGGGATCGCCAGGATGCAATTGATATCATGCTGCGAGCCCTGAAGGAGTTCGAAATCTCCGGAGTGGAGACGAACATCGCCGAACAGGTCGCCATCCTCACCTCACAGCAGTTCAGAAGCGGCAGATTCAACACACAGCTGTATGATCAGCTGTTCCGACAATAGGTTCAGGAGACAGTCATGAGTAAACAGATTCAGTGCCCTTCATGCCATAGGGTTTTCGACTACGATGTAGTCGCTTCCTACTTGAAAGTATGTCCGAAGTGCGGATATCACCATAGGCTCACCCCGGCAGAGAGAATTTCCAGTATCGCTGATGAGAATTCGTTTGCCGAGTTCCCGTTCACCTACGCTTTCCCGAATCCGATCGGACTCGAAGGGTATCAGGAAAAGATCAGCCAGAGTCGCGACAAGGCGAATCTGGAAGAGGCCGTTATCACCGGTGAATGCACCATCGACGGCAGACCATGTGTTGTGGCTGTCATGTCCTTCGACTTCATGGGGGGGTCGATGGGCTCGGTCGTCGGTGAAAAGATTGCCGAAGCGATGATAGAAGGGGCTCTCAGACATGAGCCTGTCATCATCTTCACGGCCAGTGGAGGAGCACGGATGCAGGAGGGCATCTTCTCTCTGATGCAGATGGCCAAGACCAGTGCTGCAGCAGCTCTTCTTGAGAAGACTCTCACTCCCCTGTTCATCGTTCTCACCCACCCTACCACCGGCGGTGTGACTGCCTCGTTCGCCATGCTCGGTGATGTCAACCTTGCCGAAAAGGGTGCGCTCATCGGATTTGCAGGCCCCCGGGTGATAGAAGGAACAATCGGTGAGAAACTGCCGGCAGGATTCCAGAGTGCGGAGTTTCAGCTTGAGAAAGGCTTCATCGACGCGATCGTGGCACGAGAGGATATGAAAAAGACCCTCAGTTTCCTCATCAGGGTACACATGGGAGAGAACAGCAATGAATAAGGAAAGCGCTAAGCTCTACAGCACAGTCGATGCTATGGAAGAGATTGCATCAACCAAGGAAGCATCCGAAGGGAGGTCCTCCTGGGAATGTGTCCTGCTCAGCCGGCAGCAGAACAGACCGAGTGCATCGTACTATATTCACCAGATCTGTGATGAGTTCATGGAACTGCACGGAGACCGGTATTATGGTGATGACAAGGCCATGATCACCGGAATAGGAACGATGGGCGGCAGGGCTGTCACCTTCATCGGGAACCGCAAAGGAGCCAATATGAAGGAGAATATCTCCTGCAATTACGGCATGAGCAACCCTGAGGGGTATCGAAAGGCTCTCAGAGCGGCAAAACAGGCGGAGAAGTTCAATCGTCCTGTAATCTGCTTTATCGACACTCCCGGAGCATATCCCGGCCTCGGTGCCGAGCAGAGGGGAATCGGGGAAGCCATTGCGCGAAACCTCAAGGAGTTCGCAACCCTCAGAGTACCTGTACTCAGTTTCATCATAGGAGAAGGGGGAAGCGGCGGAGCGCTCGGAATCGGGATCGGCGACAAGCTTTACATGCTTGAGAATGCTGTCTACTCAGTAATCACCCCGGAAGGATTCGCGTCAATTCTTCTGAGAGACCCGTCACAGGCACAGAGTGCAGCTGAAGCGATGAAGATGACCAGCCGGGACCTCAAAGAGTTTCAGATCATCCACGATATCATTCCGGAAGCACCCGGCGGCGCACATACCGATCCGGCCTTCACTGCCAATGCTATCAAGGAGACAATCGAGCGTGACCTTGACAATCTCTGCACAAAAACACCGGAGAACCTTGTTCGGTATCGACTGAGGAAGATCAGGAATATCGATGTGCAGCTGCATAGTGACAACCCTGAGACCTCGACGAAACTGCTTGAAGTCTTCACGAAGTGCAGGCTCTAGAAGGCTCCGCATACTGTAATACTCACTGACACAGAACCATGCAGAGACCGGTCTGCAATATACTTCAGATACAGCTGCAGGTGTATGAAAAAGTCAGAAAAGGGTGCAGACTCAGGTACCTGAGCAGAAAGAACTACGCGTCTGGGAATATATAAGATACCAACACAATCAGTTTGACAGGCTGTGATTCTGATTGTTCTTCAGATAATGAGGTCTGTGCCCTTTCAGCTGCCACTTGCGGACCGTCTCGTCCAGATCGCCGAAGAGTTCATGAAACGTGTTGAGTTCATCTACTCCATGAAAGAAAACCCCGTACTCACCGAGAAGCTCGAACACATCATCCATCTTCTCTCCGACGGTGATCGCGTCATTGAGATCCTGCATCAGCACGGAGACGGTGTCATAGCCCTCCTGACAGACTGATGAAAGGAAGTCTGTCATTGCATGAGCAGCAGGAGTGGATTTATCATACGGGGTGATAAAGTAGTTCCTCAGTTCCTCTCTGTCAGGCATGTAATACGTCACATCCTTCACTTCCTTCAGATACTCCTCCACCTCTTCAGGGGCAGTGAAATAGGTACTGACAACATATTCATCAAGATACCACCAGAAGATATGTGCCCTGTCCAGAGCCTTGAGCTCATCCTCCACCATCGCCGGAGTAAGGGTCTCCTTCTCGTACTTGTTCCAAAGGATCGCAAACTGATCAATATCCAATATCCCGTACAGGTTCACAAGGCTCGTTGCATAGGCATCAAGCCGCTCGTTCACATCAGCCTTCACATACAGGTCTTTGTTATTCAGCAGCCCGAGGAAGGTTCCCAGTTCACCAGGAAGCACTGCCGTGTACTCATCCTCCCCCTTGAAGAGAAAGAGAAAGCCGTAGTGATGCAGATGTGTGAACTCAGGAAAGAGAAATACATCCCTTGTAAGAGTATAGTTGTTCTCGTAGGTGAATTCCTTGAGGAACTCAAGATTACGGACGGGCAGGTAGGCAAGGAATTCATGGAAGTCCTGGATGATTTTCTGCCTGAGCAGTTCCACCATTTTCTCCTTCTTCATCGCCACCTTGAGATCAAGCATGTGGTCCAGACCTATCTGCATCAGGACATCCTTCGTATAGAGAGCAAGACACTCATCAAGGTGATGGCAGACACGGTTTGGGAGGGAAAAGTCATCAAGGAAACGGGCATTGAATTCCCTGTCGAATCTATAGGCGGAATCAAGGACCTCGCGTGTGAAGACTGACTGAGAAATTTCACTGTTCTGTTGGCTGTTCACCACGTTTTCATTCATACATATAATCTAACACATTCAAATCAACGAGGAAAGCTGTCTGCCCGGCTAATATACTGTTCCATCAGGCTGTCACTCTCCCTGACGAACGAATTATCATCAACTCTTCCGAGAACGGCTTCCATCTCTCTCTCATTCCTGTAGGAGATTCGTCTGAACGGCTCCAGCATATCCTTCTCTCTGGTACCTCTGATCTCTCTGCGATTCATCTCGCACAGAAGTACGAAACGGGGAAGTATCGCATCCCAGTCAAGGGAATCCTCCTGACCGGCACCCATCATGGTTCTCAGGGTGACGAGCGCCTTGACAGCTTTCGTACGGGGGAATTCGCTCCACCAGAGATCATACACCTCATGGACCTCATCCCAACTGTTCACCTCTCCGTCCTCGATCTCTCTGATCAGGGACGCCACAGCAGCCTCACTTACCAGCAGTCCACCCAGATTACGTACCGGTGCGGAAATGGCAGCGGACACAGCACTGCTCTGAGCAACCGAAGCAAGCGCTTCCGCTTCAAAGGCAGAGAGACTCAGTCCGTGTTCCCCGGCATAATCGAGAATGATCCTCACAGAGGAAAAGAGAATCATCTCCTTATAGGCATCGTAACCCTGCTGGACTTTGAGGATACGGGTCGGCTTCTTCGACCGTTCAATATCATACGTGGAGACAGGGAGGGTCGCGACACGGTCATCATGACTCTCGAGAAGTTCTTTACCCTTCACGATACACTCCTGGTTCGGACAGTGCGCATCACCAAAGGCGGCCCTGCCCGTATGGAGTGCAAGGTAGTCAAGGCCCTGGAGCAGTTCATCCATCGTATCGATACTGTAGAAATCGGTTTCGATGTACTGTCCCTTGTAGTATCGCTTGTCTCTGTTGCCGAATTTCCAGGAGTTTCGAGCCAGGGCATAGCGATTATAGAGCCACCAGTAAGCAGGCATGACATTCAGCACCCTCTTCGATTCATTGTAACTGATCATACTGAAAGGGATACTCACATTAAGTTCGTTCGGGTAGGAACCTTTCGCTATGAGCGTGAATGAGGCGAATGAACTGTTGAACTTCAGAGAGGAGGAAAGTGCCGGCCAGAACCCGCGCTTTGCCTTGAGTTCGCCATCGGCGCCGCGAGTGTTGTGATTGCTTCCGATATTCGCCCCCGCTGCCATATTGGACTGCCCCTGTATCAGAGCGGCGATCAGGAACGAGTTATTATGGTGCTGTTCGTGAAAGGGATACACAAGGCTGTTGAGCACTTCACAGCAGCTGATAGTGCAGTTATCTCCCATGAAGGAGTTTATCAGCCGTGCCCCGTACTTCAGAGAACTGTTGGTACCGGTGATAAATCTGACTGCCTTCACACCGTAGAATATTCGTGACTGATACCCGATGATCCCGTTGACGAGTTCCACACCTTCTCCGATCTGGGACGGAGCGTTTTCGTCTGAGAGTATCGTCAGGTTCTTCAGCTTATTTGCTCCCTTGATATATGCATGACTCCCGATACGGACATCTTTGATGATCCTGCTTGATTTTATCACCGAGTGATCCCCGACATAGCCGTAAAACCCCCGGCGAGGATCGACAGTGGCATCGGTGAACTCACCGAGGCGTTCCATCAGACGAGTGTGTTCCCGGTAGGTACCCCATAGGTAGGCATCACCGCTGTTCATCCCGATGAACGGATACACCGAACGTTCCTCGTTCTCGTTCATGATAGACATGCGAATTCTCACACTTTCATCCTCACCTTCTTTCAGGACCCCTACACCGAATTTCGAGTGATTGCTGCAGGCCATCTCGTCGATCCGGTGAAGGATGCACATCGTGTCTATCTGGTAGTGAGAGATGTAGGCAACGTGGTTGATGGCACAGTGCCTGTTTATGTCACATGAGACGATGTGGGAGTCGCTGATCCCTTCGGGAAGTACGAAATCGTGGTAGCTGATAAGCGAAGGCTGGATTGAACCGATGCGAATTAATCCGTAGAAGGAACTGTTCTGGATGAGGGATACATCGAAGGGATCTTCAACATAGATCCGGGACCAGTCGTTAGAACGGTTTCCCTGCTGTATGAGTTGAGAGACCTCTGATTCGCTCAGAGCCCTGAAGCTGCTGTTCCAGTGTCTGATCGTTGAATCTCTGAGGAGAAGATTATCCCTCTCACTGTTCCCTGTGAACTGTCGTCCATACGTTTCTAGCGGTGTTCTTTTCATGTTTACAGTATACGTCAAGAGATGCAGCGCACACAACAGGAGGTTAAAAATAAACCGATATGCCGGGTCACCTGAACAAGGCAACGAAGGTCATATAGCACAGAGTGCCGAGCAGGACACTTGCCAGTGTATTCCGCTTGAACAGATGAACCACGATAACTACTGCAATACTGACCGCCTCTCCGACCCAGTTGGTCAAGGAGTCGAAAGTAACATGTTTCAGAGAATAGAGTACGAGGATTGCGATGACAGCAACCGGAAGGCGCTTTGCCACGAACATCAGCCACCCCGGAATCTCCTGCCTATGAGAAAGCAGCAGGAAGGGAAAGGCACGGGTGGCCAGTGTTATGGCACTTGCGATGATAATGGCAAGTGCAAGGTAGGACATACTCATCGGTTCCCCCTCTCCTCGATCTGATACTGAGCAAACAGCAAGAGCAGCATCAGGACCATTGAGGGGAAGAGAAAAGCTGATGACTGCATGTAGAGATAGATCAGCAGCGCAGAGAAAAAGGAAATGAAGGCGATTGCGTAGGTTTTCTGCTGAATCAGCTGTTCGATGAGAATCACGATGAACAGAGCGGTCATTGAGAATTCCACCCCCTCACTCACCATGGGCAGGTAGGTACCTGCAAGAGCTCCCGCTGTTGATCCACCGATCCAGTAGAGGTGATTCAGAGCAGCCACCATCCAGGCCAGTGTCCGTTTCTCCTCCGGAGATTTTTCTTCCTCCCTGATCAGCGACAACAGTGCGTAGGTCTCATCGGTCAGACTGAAGATCATGTACCATCGTTTCTTTCCCATTGAGGAAAAGAAATCAATATAGGAGAGACCGTAGAACATGTGTCGGGAATTCACCATCAGTGTCGTCAGTGCAATGGAAGTCAGGGGAGCGGTAGCTGCGAGCAGTCCGACAAGAACAAACTGACCTGAGCCTGCAAAAATAACCAGGGACATCAGTGTTGCAGAATACCACGGCAGGGCGGCACCTACAACAAGCAGCCCGAATGCAAAACCGAGAACACTGTACCCGCCGAGAACGGGCAGAGATGTATAGACCGCTTCCTTGAAGCTTCCCTTTTCCATTGTGATCAGATGCTCAGGTGCATCGCATCCTTCATCATCTTCACCGTCTCGTTACCCAGCGCATTCGCTTTGGCAGTTCCGGTAAGAATGATCTCGGTGACAAGGTCGGGCCGCTCTTCGTAGAACGCTCTCTTTTCCCTGAAGGGATCAAGAAGAGTGTTAAGGGAATCGGTCAGCTTTTTCTTGCAGGCGACACAGCCGATGGTCGCAGAGCGGCACATCGAACAGATATTGTCATATTCATCTGATGTGAAAATCTTGTGATATTTGGCTACATTACAGATAGTGGGATCGCCGGGGATGTCCTTGGTGATTCGGGCCGGGTCGGTGACCGCGCGTCGAACCTTGTCGGCAACTTCTTTTGCCGTGTCAGACAGATAGATCGCATTACCAAGCGACTTGCCCATCTTCGCATTCCCGTCAAGACCTGAAAGACGGGATACTTTGGAGAGTTTTGCCTCCGGTTCTGTGATCGTCGTCCCATACATGCCGTTAAACTTGCGGACAATCCGGCGCGTAAGTTCGATATGAGGGATCTGGTCTTCTCCCACAGGAACGACATCTGCATTACAGAAGGTGATATCTGCCGCCTGTGATACAGGATAGCCAAGAAATCCGTAACTGAGATCCTTGTACCCGTACTGTTTCGCTTCGGTCTTGATCGTGGGGTTGTGTCTCAATACGTTTACGCTGGTGATCATCGAATAGAAGACTGTCATCTCGGCAATGGAAGGGACTGCGCTCTGCTGCACGATGGTAGCTATTTCAGGGTCGAGTCCCACGGAAAGATTATCCATGGTCACCTCGCGAATACTCTGGTGAAGAAGTTCCTTCTGTTCAAAGTGCGTTGTAAGGGCCTGAATGTCTGCAAGGAGGATGAAGGTCTCATACTCATACTGCATCGATACCCTGCTGCTCAGAGATCCGACATAATGGCCCAGATGCAGTTTTCCCGTTGTCCGGTCACCTGTCAATATTCTCTGTTTTCGGTTTTCCATACCATCTCCCCTTGCGCTATCGGTATTTGTTGAGTATACACAAAAGGTGAGACTTGAAAAAGAGGGAAAGGAAAGGCTGTCATGAAAAGGAATGAGAAAGGCGATGTGCTCATCACCGGAGCAACCAGCGGTATCGGACGTGCGGTAAGTGAGCTTCTCGCCGGTGAGGGCTATACCGTCTTCGGCATCTCACGTTCCGCAGGGGCCGGTTCCTTTCACCATGAGCGGATCAGTTCCTACCGCATGGATGTCACAGAGAGTTCCAGTATCGAACAGGCACTCACCGACATAACACAGAAGCGGGGCGGGAGGCCCTTTCAGGCAGTCATCCACTGTGCCGGCTACGGCATTGCCGGAAGCACCCTTGACACCCCGATGGAGGCCGTCAAGGCGCAGTTCGAGACAAACTATTTCGGTCTTCTCAGAGTGAATGAGATTCTCATGAAAAGGGACCTCCTGAGAGGAAGCAGGATTGTCATACTCGGATCGATCGCAGGGCGTATAAGCATTCCCTATCAGAGTCACTACAGTGCATCAAAGTTTGCTCTGGAAGCGTATACCGAAGCACTGAGACTTGAAGGTTCCCATCTGGGCATCACAGCGACTATCATCGAGGCCGGTGATACGAAGACTTCCTTCAGTAAAGCAAGGACGTATCACGCCCCGTCCGGTTCTCTGTTCGAAGCGCGGGGTAAGAAAGCCGTAGCGCGTATGGAGAAGGATGAACAGAAGGGGCATGACCCCTCTGTTGTCGCAAAGGTGGTTCTGAGAGCACTCACCCTGCCCCGTCCTCCTGTAAGGATGACCGTCGGCTTCTCCTATACGGCTCTGATGATACTCAAACGCATCTTTCCTGATGCCCTCGTTGAAGCTGTCGTCCGTCGGCTCTATCTTTCGTAGGGTTTCGACGGAATGAACTGACTTTCGACATTCTCACCGAGATACACATCATCCCCCATCAGGAGCCTGCCACGCAGATAGGTCATCACAACACGCCCGGTCGTACTCATTCCGCTGTAGGCGCTATAACCGCTGGCACTGTGAACACTCTCATCATCGATGTCCCAGACAGCTGAGGGATCGAAGAGGACAAAATCAGCATCGGAGCCGACCTGAAGAGTACCCTTGCGAGGATAGATACCGAAATATTTCGCGGGATTCGTGGAGAGGACTCTCACCAGATCGGACATACTCATCCTGCTCGAGGCAACAGCGAAAGTATGAACCAGGGACACCATCTCCTCAGTTCCGGGGATTCCCGGGTAGACCGTTCTCACATCATGACTCTCGAGCTTCTGCTCCAGGGTAAAGGCACAGTGATCGGTTGCGACGACATCGATTTCACCGGCGACCAGAGCATCCTGAAGTGCCAGAGCATCCGAGTGCTCTCTCAGGGGTGGAGTCATCACGAATTTCGAACCGTTCGCGCCTGTGAGCCGGGAGTTATCGAGGAAAAGATAGTGAGGAGTTGTCTCGAGGATCATCTTCACTCCCTGAGCACGCTGCCTGCGTGCCTCCTTGAGACCGCTCTCACTTGACAGATGGACTACATAGACACTCATATCATTCTGACGGGCTAGGTTCCCAATCATTTCGATGGCCCGCCGTTCAGCTTCAGCCGGCCTCAGAACAGGATGGTCTGCAACCGAGTAATCGCCTGAATACGAATAGGCGACCTCATTCAGATAGGTATCGTCCTCACAATGGACAGTAACAAGCATCCCGTGACGGGCACAGGACTCGAATACGGTGGAAAGAACATCCCTCTCCATCAGGTAGCCTGCATTGCGGTAGGTAGTGAAGATTTTGACAGCCGTGATTCCTGAGGCCTTCAGCTCCTCGAGTTCTGCATCAATGTCCTGAGGCAGACGGTAGATACCCTGATGGAGCGAGAAATCCACATGAGCACCTGACCGGTAGGCAGCCTTGCGCGCCTCCACACTCTCAGCAAGACTCTTTCCCTTTTCATGGTCGCTGAAGTCGATAACAGTCGTCACTCCGCCGTAAGCGGCCAGACGGGAACCTTCAGCAAAGGAATCGGCAGTGACTGTCCCCCTGGAAACCAGATGATAATGAGTGTGGGCATCTATGATCCCGGGCAGAAGACACAGCCCCTGCGCCTCAATCAGCTCTGTCCCCTCGGGAAGAGTTTTAATGTCGATATCTCTATCGATGCGTGCAACCTTCCCGTCTTCAACCACCACGTCCGCTTTGATCGAGTAATCTGCTTCAAACAGAACTGCACCCTGTATCAGTAATCGTTTTGTCTCCATCTCACCTATCTCCTTCTGTAAGAAAAGAAGTTCAAACCGGATGAACAGATCCGGTGTCTCTCCACTGTACCATATTTTCGGTGAAATATGGAGCAGAATTGACGCCATGCACGCCTGAGCGGCATCTTGTGAGTAGAGGATACAGGCACGGAATATCGGGGTCTGAAGCTTTTAAACAACTATCTAACAGCTTCAGATGAATGAAATTCAAAAATATTACTGTTCTGTGCATAAAAATACACTGATTCAATTGAAAAAAAGTATTTATAGAGTATAATGGGCAATGTTTATATCAAAATATAAGGAGCCAAACATGAAAAAAACTGTTCTGTTCATGATCTTACTCGTGGCCTCTGTCACTCTCATCTTCGCACAGGGCGGAGCTGAAAAGGCGGAAACCATCAAAATCGGTGTAGCAGGTGCTCACAGTGGGGATCTCGCATCCTACGGTCTTCCCACAGTCAATGCAGTCGAACTCGTTGCTGAAAAAATCAACGCAGCCGGCGGTATCGACGGCAAAATGGTAGAACTCGTCATTGAAGATGACCAGTGCAAGCCGGAAATCGCAACGAACACCGCAGCTAAGCTTGTCGGTGAAGATGTTGTCGCTGTTGTCGGACATATCTGTTCAGGAGCAACGAAGGCCGCTCTTGATATCTATAATGAATCAGGGATTCCCACCATCTCACCTTCAGCAACCAGTCCTGCACTGACTAAGAGCGGTGACTATCCCAACTTCCTCAGAACAATCGCTCCTGACGATGCTCAGGCTGTTCTTCAGGTTGATTTCGCCATCAACAAACTCGGTTCCAAGAAAGTTGCAGTCCTCCACGACAAGGGTGACTACGGAAAGGGTCTTGCCGACTTTGCCAAAGCCGCTCTCGATGCAACCAGCGCTGCCTCAGTCGTACTGTTTGAAGGCGTGACTCCCGGTGCCGTTGACTACTCTGCTGTGATCAACAAGATCGAACAGTCGGGTGCAGACACTGTTATCTACGGTGGTTACCACCCCGAAGCTGCTCAGATCGTGGGTGAAATGAGAGCAAAGGGTATGAAACTTGCATTCATCGGCGGTGATGGAGTCAAAGACGACACGTTCATTGCTGTTGCCGGAAAGAACGCTGAAGGCGTATACGCTACTGCCCCTGTTGACACAACAAGCAATCCTATTGCTGTTGCAGCAGCAGAAGAGCATATTGCGAAGTACGGAGAAGAGTACGGAGCATTCTTCCTGAATGCATACGCAGCTGCACAGGCACTCATGAACGCAATCGATGCTGCAAACAGCACAGATTACGATGCTGTCATGAAGGCATTCACTTCCGAATACGTTGAGACTCCGCTTGGAAGCATCAGTTTCGACGAGAAGGGTGATGCGATCGGTGTCGGTTTCTCAATGTATCAGGTGAAGAGTGGTTCTTTCGCTCAGCTTGATTAGTAAACACGTGTAATTCATGCTGGGCAGGCTTCATCACTGAGGTCTGCCCATGCTTCTGTAAGGTGAAAATATGAGTCTGGATTATTTTTTCAAATTATTCATCGGGGGACTGACGAAAGGAAGTATCTATGCTTTGATAGCAATCGGATATACGATGGTGTATGGCATCATCGGTCTGATCAACTTCGCTCATGGCGAAGTGTATATGATAGGTGCTTTCACTGCCCTGATCGTGGCGGGAGTCTTCTCTGCATTGAACCTCCCAGTTGTGGCAATACTCGCAATCTCAGTTCTGATTGCTATGCTCTTTTCAGCCGGGTACGGATATACCCTGGAGAAGATCGCCTATAAACCGCTGAGGACTGCTCCCAGACTTTCAGCTCTCATCAGTGCAATCGGTATGTCGATGTTCCTTCAGAACTATGTTCTTCTCGCACAGACATCGAACTTTCTCCCCTTCCCGCAGATCATTCCCGAATTCGCATTTCTTGAACCGGTCAAACAGACTCTCAGATCAACTCAGCTGGTGATTCTTGTGACCACTGCCGTTGTCATGGTATTACTTACCCTGCTGATCAAATACACCAGGATAGGCAAAGCTATGCGTGCAACAAGTCAAGACAGGACGATGGCATTGCTCAGCGGGGTCAATGTGAACAAGGTCATCTCAATGACCTTCATTATCGGGTCTGCCACAGCGGCTCTTGGTGGTGTTCTGATTACCGGACATACGGGACGCGTACACTTCTATATCGGTTTCCTCGTGGGCATCAAGGCGTTCGTCGCCGCTGTCCTGGGAGGAATAGGGTCGATTCCCGGTGCGGTACTCGGTTCGTTCGTCCTCGGATTCACCGAGAGTTTCGGTGCCGGGTACATTTCCAGTGACTACGAGGATGTGTTTGCATTCATCATCCTGATCCTCATCCTGGTCTTCCGGCCAGCGGGTCTGTTGGGCAAATCGACAGCCCAGAAGGTATAAGGAGAGAACTATGCTGAAAGATAAACTTATTAGATCATTCTTTGTCTCTCTCTGGTTTGCCGTACTGACCTTTCCCATCATGGTGGTACGTGTTAATACGATTGAAGATACGGTGACCTGGAGATGGGGAAACCTGCTCATGGTGCTCCTCGGTTCATACGCGCTCTCCTTCCTGTGGTTCATCGCGCTGGAAAGGAAATTTAACGGATCAAAGAAACAGACCAGATTCGCAAAGACTTTCAACACACTGAGAGCAACAGTTGGCGAGAATAGAAATCTCAAGCTGGCTCTGGTAGCAGGGGTCCTGCTGTTTGTGGTTATCTTCCCCTTCATCACCAGCTTCTACCAGATGAGTATCATGAACACAGCACTGATGTATGTTATGCTTGGCCTCGGTCTTAATATCGTCATCGGTCTCGGTGGTATCCTTCACCTCGGATACATTGCATTCTTCCTTGTCGGTTCCTACAGCTATGCACTGCTGAACATCCATTTCGGACTCAACTTCTGGCTTGCCCTGCCGATCGGAGGCCTTCTGGCACTGATCCTGGGTATCCTCATTGCAGTACCGGTCCTCAGGCTCAGAGGAGATTACCTTGCCATCGTAACCCTGGCATTCGGAGAGATCACACGAATCGTAGTGGAGAACTGGTCCTCCCTGACCGGCGGACCAAGTGGAATCAGAAGCATTCCTCGACCGGCAATTCCCGGCTTGGACCTCAACCTGACAGATACAGCAAAACTGGTCTATTTCATTATGATAGTGCTGGCTGCGCTCACAATATTCATCACTATCCGCTTAAAGGATTCCCGTATCGGCCGGGCTCTGATAGCCATGAGAGAGGATGAGATAGCATGTCAGTCAATGGGAATCAACACTACACAGATGAAGGTGATTGCTTTCGCACTCGGATCGGTATTCGCCGGAGTGGCCGGAGTCGTTTTTGCTGCGAATACAACCTTCATCAACCCCGCCAGCTTCACTATCTGGGAATCTGTCATGGTTCTTCTTATCGTTGTTCTCGGAGGCATGGGATCGATACCCGGTGTCGTGGTAGCTGCTCTCGTCATCAAACTGCTTCCCGAATATCTCAGAGCCTTCTCGCAATACAGAATGCTGGTGTTCGGTGCTGTTCTGATCATCATGATGATCTTCAAACCGGATGGGCTTCTGCCGGAGAAAAGGAAACACTACAGTTTTACCGAAGACGATAAGGCCGAGATGAAGGCAGAGGGTAATTGATATGGCAGTATTGGAAGTAAATGACCTGACAATGGATTTCGGTGGTCTGAGGGCTGTTGATCGTGTCAATCTTGAAGTGAATGATGGCGAGATCGTTGCCCTCATTGGTCCGAACGGAGCCGGCAAAACCACGTTCTTCAACTGTGTGACAGGTGTGTATAAACCTACCGGAGGGCAGGTGAAGATTGCACCGCCGAATGGCTCGCCAGAAGAGATCCAGGGGGTACAGCCACACAAGATCACTCATAAGGGCCTGGCACGGACGTTCCAGAATATCCGATTGTTCCAGAATATGACGGTCCTGGAAAATGTGATGATCGGTCGACATTCACGTCTTCACAGTGGTATCGGAGGAGCAATCTTTCGGGGAAAAAAGACGCGTGAAGAGGAAAAGCAGCTGATCTTTGACTCATATGAGATCCTCAAGAAGATAGGACTGGAAAAATGGGTGAATGAACAGGCTAAAAACCTTCCCTATGGAGAACAGCGGCGCCTTGAGATCGCACGTGCGCTTGCAACTAACCCGTTCCTCCTCCTTCTTGATGAACCTGCAGCCGGCATGAATCCTCATGAGACCACATCACTGGTGGATCTTATTCTGAAACTACGGGAAGAGGAAGGGGTATCAGTGCTCCTGATCGAACACGACATGAGCCTTGTCATGAAACTCTCAGAGCGGATCTACGTCATGGACTATGGAAAACGCATCGCAGCAGGGACACCGGCGGAAGTGAAAAAGGATCCAGTGGTCATCAAGGCCTATCTCGGGGAGGATATCGATGCTTAAACTAGAACATGTAAACACCTATTACGGCAATATCCATGCATTGAAGGATGTTGACATAGAGATTCAGGACGGAGAGATCATTACCCTCATCGGAGCAAACGGGGCAGGAAAATCGACCACGCTGATGTCCATCAGCGGTGTAGTGCCAATCCGGAGTGGTTCAATCACCCTTGACGGAGAGGAAATCTCTCAGGTGCCGACTGAGACTATCGTGAACCGTGGTCTCATCCAGGTACCAGAAGGACGTCATATCTTTCCCGGTCTGACTGTTCGCGAGAACCTGGATATGGGCGCATTCCTGAGGAATGACAAGGAACAGATAAAGGAAGATATTGAGTATGTGTACTCCCTCTTCCCCATTCTGGCCAACAGACGTCATCAGATGGGAGGAACTCTGAGCGGCGGGGAGCAGCAGATGCTGGCTATCAGCCGGGCTCTCATGGCGCGACCGAGGATCCTGCTTCTTGACGAACCCTCTCTCGGCCTTGCACCGATCATCGTCCAGCAGATCTTCAACATCATCAAGAAGATCAACGAGGAGCAGAAGACAACGATCTTCCTTGTTGAGCAGAATGCGAACCTGGCACTCAAGACTGCCCACAGGGCATATGTAATGGAGACGGGAAGGATCACACAGGCAGATACCACAAAGAACCTGCTTGCAAACGACACGATCCGCGAGGCGTATCTCGGCGTCTAGAATCCTTAAAAGATGTACGTTGACAGACGGTGAAGGAATCGTATCCTTCACCGTTTTTATATGAACCTGCCCTTTCACAGTCTCACAGTTACTGACACTGCACCACAGCACACCTTTTACCCGGTTTAAAACTGAATGGAACAGACTGGGAATGCAGACAGAGGCCCCCAGGCATTACACACGAGGAATATTTTCAACAGGAAACAGAATTATTGGTCAGCACCTGTATAAAGGCCGTCTGACCAACCGGCAGACGGCATCCGGTTCAGTTGAACCGGATACAGAGATCTTGCGTGTTTCTGAACTAATCGAGTGTGCCGATATACTGCTCGTACTCTTCTGCGGTCAGCAGATCATCATACTGCGCTGTGTCATAGTCACCCAGGGCATAGATGTAGGCTTCATAGCAGGAATCGTTTACTGATTCGGGTGCATCCTCCAGGGCTGTGTTCACCTCGGCGATTGTTCCATCAAGAGGATTATAGATCGCACTGGCCGCTTTAACACTCTCTACCGTGGCAACTTCACTACCGGCTGTAACAGAAGACCCGATTTCAGGGAGTTCAACATAAACTATCTCTCCGAGAGTCTCCTGAGCATAATCGGTAATCCCGACCACTGCACGGTCTCCCGAGATCTTCACCCACTCATGATCTTTCGAAAATTTCAAATCTGAAGGAATTTTACTCATGCCTATCCCCTTTTTGTTTCACTAATTCTGAACATACTCTGCGAGCAACTCCGCGTCAAGAGAAGAATACAGCACAAAGGCATCAAGGAGTTTCTGCACCCGTGCTCTCGCCTCTTCCTTCACTTCCGATGCAATCACTGCCTTCGCTCTGGACTTCTGGCCGGCCTTGGCCCCCTTGGTGATAACCCCCGGCTGAGTATTGCTTAATACAAGATGGATGATCTGTGCGATTTCTTTCATCTGCTCTTCACCCATGCCGAGAGTGGTTACTGCAGGAGTTCCGATTCGCAAACCACTGGTGTACCACGGTCCGTTTTCATCAAAGGGGAGAGAGTTCCGGTTGAGAGTGACACCGCATTCCCTGAGAACGCTCTCACCCTGTCGCCCGTTGATACCGAAAGGACGGACATCAAGAAGCATCAGATGGTTGTCAGTGCCTCCCGTGGCTATGGTCATCCCGAGCTCTGAACAGTAGTGTGCAAGAGCCTTCGCATTCTCAACGATCTTCGATGAGTAGGTTTTGAACGAATCATCGAGGGCTTCGGTGAAAGCAACAGCCTTCGCAGCCATTACATGAGGAAGAGGTCCTCCGATGACAAGGGGACAGCCCTTGTTGAGAGACTCAGCAAACTCATCCTTGCAGAGCACCATTCCTCCGCGGGGACCGCGCAGTGTCTTGTGTGTCGTAGTGGTGACCACGTCAGCCCACTTAACAGGGTCGTAATCCCCAGCCATAACCTTACCGGCGACAAGTCCCGCAAAGTGCGCCATGTCGACCATGAACACCGCACCGACCTTGTCAGCTATCTCTTTCATTCTCCGGAAGTTTATGAGTCTGGGATATGCGCTGTAGCCTGCAAGGAGAATGAGCGGCTTCACTTCCTCAGCTTTTTTTTCGATATCATCGTAGTCGAGAAGTCCTGTCTCTCTGCTTACAGAGTACGAGTAGGCATCGAACATCTGTGCTGAAACATTCTGACGGTATCCATGAGTCAGATGTCCACCCGAATAATAATCGAGTCCCAGGATTCTCTGGTTACCGACCTTCTCACGAATCACGTTCCAGTCTTCTCGGGAAAGATCGCTGGGGTTCTTGATGCCCATTTCTTCAAGTGCGGGAACCTGCACACGCGTATTGAGTATCGCCCAATAGGCGATGAGGTTAGCATCTGCCCCGCTGTGAGGCTGTACATACGCATTCTCTGCCCCGAAGAGTGTACACGCCAGTTCATTGGCATGCTTTTCGATCATATCGACGTTGTCACAGCCGGCGTAGAAACGGTGGTAGGCAAAACCTTCACTATACTTGTCGGTGAGAAGGTTTCCCATCGCCACCTGAGAAGCGATCGACGAGTAGTTCTCACTGGCAATGAGTTTCAGATAGCTTCTCTGATCCTGAAGCTCCTTGACAATGGAAGAAGCGACCAGCGGAGAGGTCTCTGCGATGAGGTCGAGTGAAGCAAGATACGACACGAGTGCGGCATCTACGGCTTCAACGTCCGTTTTTGCCAGGTACTGTTTTAGAACGGAAGGGGTGTTCATGTTGGAACTCCTGATGGTGAGGTTGCGTCCATTGTGCCGAGAGAGCACTGAGATGTCAAGAAACCCTCCAGGGAATCGAGCTGTTTCACCATCCTTTCACAACATCGGACAGTGAGGAAAAGAGGGTTCAAGAGGAGAAAGACGAACTATAGTGCCTCCATGGGCAGGAAGAGTTGACAAAGGCCTATCGTTTTTCTACAATTCATCTGTCTATATATTTCTTAGACAAACACTTTTGGAGGATATGTGGCTAAAGAAGAAGCAATTGAAGTAGAAGGTCTTGTAAAAGAAGCCCTCCCAAATACGATGTTCCGTGTGGAACTGAACAATGGACATGTCATACTCGCACATTTGTCGGGAAAGATGCGTAAGCACTACATCAGGATCGTACCCGGAGACACTGTCCGAGTAGCTCTTTCACCTTACGATCTCACCCGTGGCCGGATCATTTACCGAGAACGCTAACGTCCTACCCTCTCTGAAGAATAACCACAGTAGAACCGCTGCCACCCTGATCCGGCGGCGCATCTCCATACCATCTCACCTGCTTTGAGGCCTTGAGCTCCGCACGTACGACCTGTTTCAGTTTTCCCTGGCCCCCCTCACTGTGCAGACCTCTGCCGTGGATGATGGAGACTTTCTTCATACCCGCGTCTGTGCACTCACGAAGAAATACTCTCACTCTGACACGGGACTCTTCACGAGTGCAGCCATGAAGATCGAGGGTGTCATCATCAGGTTTTTTCTTGAGATAACCCAGCGAGGCCTTGCCGGGGGTGTATCCCTTCATGGCAGGTAACGAGTCTCTGTCTCTCCGAGACGTAGAAAAACGGCTTGACTCAGCCGCTTTCCTACCTTCGGGACTCTGTTCCCATCGTTCAAGAATATCCTTGAAATCCATCTACACCTCACGCACGTCAAGGATCTCCTGCACATGAGGACGAATGATTTCGACAGCGGTTTCCTGTGTGATACCCTGCATTTTGATGGTACAAACAGCATTGGAACTGTCTGTTCCCATGAAAGTACCGAACGCGATGATATCAACACCGTGAGAGGCCAGCACACTGCTTATCTCAGCGATCGCACCGGGTTTGTCTTCCACGAGGAAACTCATCCGTATACCATAATGCCGGGCTCCGAACAGCTCCAGAAGCATTTTGAACAGATCACTTTTACTGACGATACCGAGCAGATACTCATCCTCTACCACAGGAAGAGCTGACAGGTCCTGATCGACCATCAGACGGGCAGCCTCTTCCACTGTCGTATCCTTGGTAATCGTAACTACGTCATGGGTCATCAATTTCTTGACCGTCAGCTGACTCAGCAGGTAAGCCATCTCATGGATACTGAGCGTACTCACAGGTGATGGAGAAGCATAGAGAATATCCTTTTCAGAAATGATTCCGATGAGATGGTGCTCCTTATCGAGTACGGGGAGCCGATGGACCTTCTCACGTTTCATGATCGCATTCGCTTCCGCAACGCTCATGTCTGGGGTGACTGTTACAGGGTTTCGCGTCATCCTTCGTTCAATTATCATCGTGCTCCTCCGGTTTTCACGTTTAGTTTCTGATACATCATATTGTACTGCACTGATACGAAGATTTCTACTAGAATCATGAAAAAGAGAGAGTGAGGAGACTCAAAAACCGAAGTCATCTTTACCTTTCTCATGATTTCCTATAGAATACCAACTGCTGTACGCAGGATCATAACACATCGTGTGTACACTGACTGCTCCGATAGCTCAGCTGGATAGAGCACTTCCCTCCTAAGGAAGGGGTCGTGCGTTCGAATCGCACTCGGGGTACGAATACATCGACCGCTGCACAGGTATTTCACATCTTGTGTGGCGGTCTTTTTGTATCTGCGCGGTAACGAAGGTCACAACACAGGAAGCTTTGCACCTTCACCTGTCCAGCCGCAGGTAAGAAGAACTGTATCGATGTTGACTCAGACCTCCCTTACAGGGCACTATTTCCCTGACTGTTATTGCCTGGAGGCTTTCATGGAGACAAAGAGTATACTGGCTGTAGGACTGAATCCAGTCATGCAGAAGACCATCGTATTACCACATCTGTGGGAGAACGAGGTGAACAGAAGCGACTCCTACCTTTTCTCAGTGGCGGGCAAGGGAGCTAATACAGCGCGAGTACTGACTGAGCTGGGCTCCCCCACGATCCACATCTCGCATGCAGGAGGTCTGTTCCGCCAGACGTTCCTTGATATGCTGAAGGGCGAAGCCGTGAGTGTACGTGCAGCTGAATCACACAGCGAAATCCGCCTCTGCTATACCCTGATCAACTCAGAGCGACATACGGTCACCGAGATCGTGGAAGAAGCCAGAGCCGTCTGTGATACGACGGATGCACAGGTGCGAGACCTCTATCTCGAGGCCCTTGATGCTGTGGATACCATCACCATCAGCGGGACGAAGGCCGCGGGGTATCGTGATGATATCATCCCCTGGATGGTGAAACAGGGATCAGAAAGAGGGAAAAAGATCATCCTTGATGTCAAAGGGGAAGACCTCCTCGCATCACTCCCTTTCTCTCCCTCAATCATCAAACCAAATCTCAAGGAGTTCTCCGAAACTCTCTTTCCCGAACACACCTTTAGAGAGCACGAAACTGACGAGCATGTACTCATGGCAGTCAAAGAGAAAATGATAGCTCTCGAGCAGGAATTCTCGGTAAAAACCGTTCTCACTCAGGGATCAAAGGCTGTGTACTCACTTGAAAAGGGAGAGGTGATCGAGACACCCGTAGAGAAGGTAACACCGATCAACACTATCGGATGCGGAGACTCATTCACTGCAGGTCTCGCCTACGGGCTCCATTATGGCTACCCTCTGCAGCGATGTATAGAACTTGCCATAGCCTGCGGCAGGGCCAATGCACTGAACCTCAAACCGGGCACCATCGCGGGGAGAGATATCCACCTGCACAAAGACACTGATGGACCAGGTACAGCGCTGTAAGATGTGCAGACGGAGAAGGAGATGACATGAAGGTATTCGAAGACCATCTACGGACCATTTCTGATGACTTCCAGCGCTCACGCCTGAACAGTATATTCACAATGATAGAAGAGACCTTTCCTCACCTGGAAGGCCGCATCGCGTGGAACCAACCGATGTACACAGACCATGGCACGTTCATCATTGCATTTTCAACATCAAAAAACCACATATCTGTAGGTCATGAGAAGGAGGAAATGGATGCGTTTTCTGAACGGATCGAGCATGCCGGGTACACTCACGGGAAGATGTTGTGGAGGATCGGTAACAGTCAGGAAGTCAATTACGAACTGCTCAAGCAGATTATCTCATACACCATCGATCACAAGCGTGATTGCATGACCTTCTGGAGACACTAGAAGCCTTTCAGCCTTTTCGATACTCTACTCGTTTCTTGCGTGTCTCAAAAACCGAGTAGAAGATGATCGCAAACAGCGAAATGGCGTAGGGAATGGCAAGGAGGAACTCGGAAGGGACACTCCATGCTCCTTGAGCGTAGTTGCTGAAGGCTTCAGCAAAGGCGAAGATAAACGAAGCAAGAAGAATCCCTATAGGCCTTCTCTGTCCGAGAAAAACTGCCACAAGTGCAATCCAGCCGCGACCGGCTGTGATATTCGGCACGAACGAACCGAGATGCAGGGAAAGTGCCGCCCCGCCGAGTCCGGCATACAGACCGGAGAGGACACATGCGGCAAAGCGGTATCTGTGGGGAGAGAGGCCGAGTGATGCGAGCGCCTGCTCGTGAAAACCGACACCTCTCAGTCGCATACCGAACGGTGTCCGGTACAGAAGAACCCAGGCTGCAAAGAGAAGCACGACAGAGAGGTAGGTAAGCACATGATACCCGGCAATAAGAGGCATCTGTTGTGCAAACCGGGTGAACAGGTCAGGCAGTTCCTTGAGAGTATCGAAGGTGATTACCCCCCTGTTTCCGAAGAGGTGAAACGACAGAATCACCGTAATGCCTGAAGCAAACAGGTTTGCGGCGAGACCGGTGATGAACACGTTTGCCTTCAGGTAGAGGGTGACTGAAGCAAGAATTATGGAAAGCAGCATGCTGCTTGCAACCCCTATCAGCAGTCCCAGCAGGAGAGAATCTGTGAGAAACACTCCAGCGATCGAAGCAAAGGCCCCTACAAGCATGAGACCTTCAAGAGCGATGTTGAGCATCCCCGACAGTTCGGTGAACAGTCCGCCCGTCGCCGCTAACAGAAGCGGCGCCATGATGGTGATGGCACTCACACTCAGGTTCGTCAGGGTATGGATCATACTCGCCTCCTTCCCAGCGCAATGCGCTGCAGGATGCGGGAGGAGATCAGGAAGAAGATGACGGCCTGAACTATGTACGCGATCTCATAGGTGACATCTGAGTAGAACATCGCAGACCTTGCACCTGCATCGATGTAGGCAAAAAAGAGTGCTGCCGGAATGATCGCTGCAGGCTTGAACCGGGCTATGAGAGCCACAAGAAGTGCATTCCATCCCATACCTGCCGAAAAGCCCTTGATCGTTGCATGGTACGTGCCGAGTATCGCAAGAGCTCCGCCCAGACCATACAGAGCACCGCTGAGAGTCATCGGAAGAATCCGGTACAACCTGTGATCCACTCCCGCGTAGCGGGCGAACTCCTCATTGTCACCCACCATCCTGAGTTCGAAACCTGTCCTGCTTCGGTATAGGAAAAGATGAGCGGAAATGACACAGAGCAGAGCAATAAGCAGTGCTGTATTCAGCTGTGAAGGAGGAAGAAGAATCGGCAGATGATAGGAGGGGTCTACGAAACGGGTACTGATCAGATTCGTCTGAGGATCAACAAACGGATAGGCAACCATGTAGTCCACTACGAGGATGATGATGTTCGACAGAAGGAAGGTCGTGATGAGGTCACTGACATTCCACCGTTCCCTCAGCCACCCGCTGAGACCGGCGACACTCCCGCTGACCAGCATTGAGGAAGTCAGGGCGATCAGAATACCCGTCAGCCCCCAGCCGGGCAGTGCGAGAGCGACAATTGTGGTCACCAGCGCTCCTGCATAGACTTGCCCCTCCCCACCGATGTTCATATTGCCGGATCTCATTGCCAGAGCAATTCCTACGGCACCTATTGCCAGCGGAACAGCATGATCTATCATATTCCCAATGGCATACAGGGAACTGAACGGACCGGCAAAGAAGCTGGCGATGCTCGTCAGCGGCTGATTACTGAGAAGAAAGATTGCTGCGATGAGCATGAGAACTGAGAGGAGAACAATGGCAAGTATCCCGAACAGAGACCGTAAAAAGTACTCGAGTACACTGAAACGCTCTATTTTACGCAAGTGTCACCTCCATCCGCTTCTTTCCGAGCAGGTAGGGAGAAAGTTCCTCCTTGGTGAGAGAGCTCATATCCGAGGCGGAGAATCTGGCAGAGACCCCTCCGCGACTGAACACGAGGAGACGATCAGCCAACGCAAGCATCTCGTCTATGTTGCTTGATATGAGAAGGACCCCCACTCCATCGTTTCTCAGCTGTACGATCTGCCGGTGAATGAAGGCAGTCGAATTCACATCAAGGCCCCAGGTAGGTTCACAGCAGATTATGAGATCCCGGATTCCTTCGATCTCACGGGCAAGAATAACCTTCTGTATGCCTCCGCCGCTGAGTGTACCGATAGGAGCAGAAGGAGTTGCGGAAATCCCGTAGGTCTCAATCAGCTGTGATGTGTAGGATTCTATCTCCTTACGGCTCACATTGAACGGAGGGAAGAACCGTTTCCTGCTGGTCGCTATCACATTATCGCTTACCTTTTCGGTGAGCGAGCAGCCGGTATACAGTCTGTCACTGGGAACGAAGGGAATTCCTCTCTTTCTGGTAGTCGCCGTGTGGTGGACACTGGTCAGCACCTCATCATGGTAGCGGATCTCTCCGCTGCTCACCGGGAGATTTCCAAGAAGGACCGACTCAAGTTGTCCCAGTCCGTTCCCGCTTACGGCAGCACACCCGAGAATCTCACCGGGGTGAACTGTAAAACTGATATCGTCCAGCAGAGGATGATCCTGGTTATGACGGATGAGAGAAACGTGATCAAAAGAGAGCACCGGATCAAGGTTCATCTGGTGCCGTTCCTTTCGAACCACAGAGAGCCCTTCATCCCCCATCATTGCCCGTGCAATATCCTCTTCGGAAACCGTGGCTGTCTCATAGACACCCACCATCCGCCCCTCCCTCATGACGGCTACCCTGTCGGAGATATCCTTGATCTCATGCAGCTTATGGGTGATGAGAATGATGGACACACCGTGCCTCTGAAGTTTCCGCAGCGTGGTGAACAGAGAATCGATTTCAAGCTGTGTAAGCACCGAGGTCGGTTCGTCAAGAATCAGGATATTGACATCCCTCATCAGCATCTTCAGGATTTCCACCTGCTGTTTCTGACCCACACTGAGACTCATAACACGATCATCGGGAGAAAGAGAGAAATGGTGTTCCTCAATAAGGGAAGCTACCCTCTGTCTGTTCCGTCTACGGTCCAGAAAACCTGTCAGGGCAGTGGATTCTTCCCCGAGTACGACGTTCTCGGTGACAGTGAACTCTTCCACCAGCATAAAATGCTGGTGAACCATCCCTATACCTCGTTTCCCTGCTTCAATGGGTGAAGGATGCGCAAAAGGTTGACCGTGTACCTGAATCTCACCGCTATCACAACTGGTAAGACCGTAGAGTATCTTCATCAGAGTGCTCTTGCCCGCCCCGTTCTCTCCTGCAAGGGAAAGAATCTCTGCAGGGAAAAGGGTAAAATCCACCTGATCATTCGCCCGCCTCTGTGTCTCCGGGTAGATCTTTGTGATAGATTTCATCCTGACTGCTGCTGTCATTGATTCTCCGGTCCCGCTAAGGCACACTAGAGTGCCGGCAGGGTGTAGGGGATCTCTCCGCTGGAAAGATCATTTAAAAACTCCGAGAAGGCTTCTCTGATGTGCTCTGGAACCGCCTGTTCATACAACGGATCTTCATCAATGAATCGTACGTATCCGTCAGCAAGCCCGACAACGGAAGCCTGGCCATAGGCTACAGTTCCGTCAATCACCTCCTGCAGTGCCTCCATCGTGATCTTCTTCTGTTCCATGGAGCCGCTGCCGACAACAAACGGCGGAATCATATCATATTCATTGGTATTATGGTGAACTACATAGACACCACGGTCTTTGGCTACCTTGAAAAGTCCCTGTGCAGCTCCGCCTGCGATAACTGCAAATACGTCCACTCCGTTGTCCACCATGGACTGAGCCAACTCTGCAGTCTTGTTCGCGTCATACCAGTTTCCGATCACCCGGTAATCGAGAGTGATATCCTCGTTGACCATCTGTGCGCCACTAAGAAAGCCGGGCACCATGTGCTTGTTAAGAAGAGGGAACTCCTGAGCTGTGATGAACCCTATCTTCAGATCCTCGTTCGCACCAGCCATATCGCTGGTTGTGACTAGGCCCGCCAGATACCCGAGAAACAGGGACTGCTCATACTGATTGAACAGATAGGTTCTTATCTGGGGGTTTCCCTCCCAGTAGGCATCTGTGATGATGAACTTCTGTTCAGGGAACTTTCTACCCACCCGTTCGCAGATTTCAGGGAACGAGGGGTTTGTACCCAGGACGACATCATAGGCTCCGGTGGCTACCAGGGATGTGAGCTGCTCCTCCCACTGGGCCTGATTGAAACCGGCTTCGAATACTTTCACCGTCACCTGTTCATTGTTTGAGGCAAACTCTTCAGCACCTTCAACCATCGTCTCATAGGGAGGAGAACCGTCGGTCACTCCAGTGATGAACACCAGAATCGACACATCTTGATCAGAGGCAGATTCCTTTGTCCCAGCGGCACCAACCGGTGCAAGAAGCACTGTGATCAGGATAGTTATCAGAATGGCTTTTTGACGAATATTCATAGCTTCCCCCCCATGGATTAAGGTCTGTGTGTGCACCAGAGGATATCACACCTGAAAAAAAGACTCCATACACAGATGTATCATACGACCCATCTTCCTTTCAGTGCAGTATAGAGGTACCGGTAGTGGGCGAACAGTTCATCATATCTATCCCTGTTCCCGTTATCAGGCTCATACCATGCAGAAAAGGCAACAAGGTCAAGAGAGGCCTCCTCACGGCTCTGATAGTACCCGTCTGCAACCTGAGCCAGTATCATCGCACCCGACATCTCGGCATCCTGCGCAGCAGGTACACCAACCGATCGCCCGGTTATATCGGCTTTCATCTGCTGCAGGACGCCGTACTCACTCCCTCCCCCTATCGTCCTGAGACTGCCCACAGGAATCCCGCAGGATTCGATCGTCTCGATGACATCCCGTACAGCGAAAAGCGTCCCTTCCACCACGCTTCTGACAAGAACAATGGGATCACTCGAGAGAGTCAGCCCGCTGAATACACCTCTGGCATCAGGATCCCACACAGGTGCACGCTCTCCTGCAAGGTAGGGGAGAAACACGGGACGGGGAGAGGAGTCGGGAAGAGAGGAAATCTTTTCATAGAGTTCCTGAAAGGAGTAATCCTTGAGATGAAGCAGGTCTTTGACCCAGGAGACCGACTTTCCCGAGGTATTTATTATCCCGCTTATGTTGTACAGCGGTTCCACGGGATGGAGGAAAGACATGAGCCGGTCATCATCGATCGGTGTGAGTGAACAGACATTTATCCCCTCACTCGTACCGCTTCGGTCACATACAAGGGAAGGGGTTACTGCTCCGCTTCCGAGAATCGATATGATAAAGTCAGGCCCGCCGGCAACAACTTTCACCCCCTCACGAAGGGAAAATACACTACGGGCCTGTCGCGATACTGTCCCGATGACCTCGCCGGGATAGACGAAAGGAGCGAATTTTCGATCATCAAGCGATAGAGAGGCAAGGAGCCCTTCATCATAGTACCACCTTCCGGCATCCCGTGCATGCTTAACAGCCTTCACTTCCCCGGTCAGAAGATAGTTGATGTAATCATACGTACTGAGAAATACCCTGGTCCTTTCGTACAGCTCTTTCTCCTGACGAGCGATCCACAGTGCCTTCGGAAGAAAGAAGCTGGCATCAACGAACGCACCTGAGAGCTCTGAAACCTCCTGTGCTTCAGTCACTGCCTTTCTGTCCAGATACAACCGGGTAAGACCGCTGGGAGCGTGAAGCACACCATCGATGTACTGTGGCTCCTCAAGTACCGGTACGAGGGAAGGCCCGCTACCGGTGACGATGATTGTCTCGATGGATCCGGGAGAGGCAATATGGTTCATGAGAGTCATGAGAGCCTGACTGATGGCAAAGGTCTCAACCATTTGAGAATCATCGGTGAATGCATGGGGGTCGAAGAGGATCCTATCGTGGTGGACACAGAGCCCCTGGCGAGAATATATGGCCGCCTTACAGCTTGTTGTCCCGATATCTATTGTGAGAATCATCCTGTCCCTCCAATACCTTATAAGCATATAGGGAAGCACTCCCCGTTACAAGAAGATAGTACTTACCTCTCTCTGTGACAAGGTCACCAACACCTTCATTGACCTGGGCAGGATGTATTGCTATGTTATCGATGTAATATAACAACATACACAGGATATTATAGAGGAGGCAGCATATGGCTGTAATCATGTATAGCACACCGACCTGCGGGTTCTGTAAGATGGCAAAGAGTTATTTCCAGAATAACAAGATTCCTTTCACTGAGTACAATGTGGCGGTGAATGCCGAAAAAGCACAGGAAATGGTAAGAAAGTCAGGGCAGATGGGTGTTCCCGTCATTGATGTGAACGGGAAGGTGATCGTTGGCTTTGACCGGGCTGCGATTGACTCTGCACTCAAGAGATAAAGAGACGATGACACTGGAGAAGAAGGGCACTGAACAGTGCTCTTTTTCTTTGTGTGCTGGCATGAACAAGGTGAACACCTTTCCTGAGAGCCGTTTCCGGTTTCCGGGATTCGTGGTATACTGGACCTCATGAAATACTATGAGACCTTCTGCATTGATCGGTTCTCCATCAACATCATCGAGTGTGACGGGTTTATTACCGATGTGTACGCTACCGGGGATGACCCCACTGAAGTCTCAGACGGCATACGCACTGAGACATCGGTGATCACCCGTATGAAGGAAGAACTCATCAGGTACTTTGAAGGGAGTTCAGAACCCTTCTCCACCCCGTTGTACCTGCGGGGAACCGGGTTCCAGCGACGTGTCTACCATGCACTTCTTGAGGTTCCCTTCGGGAAGGTGGCTTCTTACAGGCAGATCGCTGAACGTGTAGGTTCTCCCAGGGCTTTTCGCGCAGTCGGTCAGGCTGTACATCACAATCCCCATCTGATAGTGGTTCCCTGCCACCGGATCATCGGAAGCGACGGGTCGCTCACCGGTTTTTACGGGGGGATAGAGATGAAGCAGGCACTTCTGGAACACGAAGGTGTTCTGTTGGGTCCCTCCTTCCCGGGTTCTCCGGCACGCTGACCGGAAGGATAGAGAACAAGGCATTCCTCCGGGGGTGAGACCTGTGCAGAACCTCTGAGATAGAAAAAATACCATAGAGAATACTACGATTTTTTTCACTTACCCTTTTCAAAGCATACAAACAGGGATAGTATACTGAATAAGAAAGAAAATAAAGAGAAATAAAAACAATGCTTGCAACAGAACGACGAATGAAGATCCTGGAATTCATCCAGGAGGATGGAAGTGCCCGTGTAAGGACTCTGAGTGAAATGTTCTCTGTTACGGAACCCACGATCAGACAGGATCTGGAGAAGTTGGAAGCAGAGGGGCATATCATACGGGAACATGGCGGAGCCTATCTCAAGACGATGAGCCAGCAGGTAAGCACACTGTCCCTTCAGCACACAGATCACATTGTGGAAAAGAAGAACATTGCCATGAAGGCGCTTGAGTACATTCAGGATGAGGAAAGCATCATCCTTGATTCAGGCTCGACCATCACTGAACTCGCGGCTCTGGTCAAACAGAAACGAACACTCACCATCCTCACCAATGCACTGAACATCGCTCTTCTGGTCGGTTCCAACCCGGGGTTCGAGCTGATGGTGACAGGGGGAGAGTTCAAGCCACCGACACTCTCGCTCACTGGCGTGAAGGCCGCTGCATTCTTCGAAAGTGCGTTTGTGGACAAGCTGTTTCTCGCCACCGGCGGCATAGCAAACACGCTTGACCTTACCTACCCCTCCTTCAATGACATAACCGTAAAGAAAGCTATGATACACTCAGCCCGTGAGACATTTCTTCTTGTCGATTCAAGCAAGTTCGGCAAGACCAGTATCGCCTCTCTGGGCAGTCTTTCCCAGATAGATTATCTCATCACTGATGCAGGGATACCTGACACCTTCAGGCACCGGATAACTGATCTCGGAGTGAATGTCATCATCGCGTGATGAAGTGACACCACAGGTGTGATGTGGTTTTCGCCTGGATAAGACAATGAGGCAGGGTAAAGGTTCTGGAGAAACGGATGATCCGCAGGTGTATCGGGCATGTCAACTGAGCCGGTGAACCGAAATCCTGCATCTCGACGCATACTCATGTCTGCTGACACTTTTTTATTTCCACCAGAGCCAGACTGATGCTTGACCGGTGGTGTTTTCTTGTATACACTACATATATCTGGATTGATTTTATCTGGGTCATTTGTTCTGTGGTTGCATATTTCAAATCGGGGGAGATGAGATATGCAACCTTTTTTTGTCATCAGGTCAGAAAGGTCCCCTCCTCCAGTTCCCTGAATGCCTGATGAAGCTCATCTCGTGAATTCATCACGATCGGACCGCCCCAGGCTACCGGCTCATCCAGCGGTTCTGCCTCAAACAACAGAAACCTGACAGGATTCTCGCCGGTGTTCACCTGAACCGTGTCACCACCTTCCAGTTTGAATGCCTGCTTATTCGTATATCCGGTACCCGTCTTGTCAAATTGGGCTTCCCCCTCAAGAATATATACCACTGCCGTGTGAGAAGGTTCCACCTCAAGATTCCAGGTCCTGTTGCTTTTCAAGAACACATCCAGATACCGTGTCGGAACCTCATGGGAGTTGAATGGGGATGTTACCTCCCGGTAGGTTCCGGCTATGACTCTGACCCGACAGCCTGCATCCTCAACTTCAGGTATCGTAGACGAGGGTATATCCTGATAGGCAGGCTTCATCATCTTATTGTCACGCGGCAGATTTATCCACAGCTGACAGCCGTATATGCGCTTCGATTCCAGCGGCATCTCCTGGTGAACGATCCCTTTCCCTGCGACCATCCACTGGCAGTCCCCGTCTGAGATCACACCCCCGTTTCCCAGCGTGTCCTTGTGTTCGATATTCCCTTCTATCAGATAGGTAACCGTCTGTATTCCCCGGTGAGGGTGAAACGGGAAACCCTTGATATACTTCTCTTTCTCGGTCGAATCAAAGACGTCAAGAAGGAGAAACGGATCATAGGAAGGGATCTGTCCGTGTCCGAAGACCCGGATCAGATGAACCCCTGCACCATCAACCGCCGGTTGCCCCTGAGTCATCTTCGTAACTGTTCGTATCTCCATACTTTTTCTCCTCTGTTAGGTGTATATATTCTCCAGCACGGCACAGTCGTGTAGCAGGTGTCTCTACCCGTATGAGAAGAACCTTTTGGATACATCCATTACATCTTTTGCACCAGGACTGGCCACAGGAGTGCCGAAGGGCATCTGTGTCATCATTCTCCACTCTGATGGAATGTTCCACCTTTCTTTCACCTGTTCATCTATGAGCTCATTATAATGCTGAATTGAAGCCCCTAACCCTTCAACGGCGAATGCTGACCAGATGTTGTTCTGAAGCATTCCAGAGGACTGAAGAGCCCAGACCGGGAAGTTGTCACTGAAAGCGGGATACGCCGCCTGCAACTGCTTGATCACCTGAAAATCCTCAAAGAACAGCAGGGTTCCGTACGCTGCACGAAAAGCGTCAATCTTCTCCTTTGTGGAGGCGAACTGATCTTCCCCAACCACTTTTCTCAAAGCCTCTTCGGTAATATCCCACAGCTCATCATGCTGCCTATCCAGGAGGAGGACTATCCTTCCTGTCTGTGAGTTGAAAGCTGATGGTGTGTGAACGAGTGAGTACTCGACGATCTTCCTGATCTCCTCATCCCCTATGGGTGAACTTTTATCAAGTGCATACACGGTTCGTCTTTTCTTCATTGCCTCATACAATTGATGTGTCATGGTAGTGCTCCTTTGTATCTCTGTGTACAATCATGGTATCAAGCCGAAACAGACTCTCATTGAGCTGGTTCTGTTCCTGCACTGAGAAATCAGAAAACATCTGATTGAGGAATTCCTCATGAAGGGGGAAGATCCTGCGAATGAGAGTCTCTCCTTCTGATGTCAGCTCAACCGTATATCTACGGTTATCCTCAGGACAGCGGGTTCTCTGCACCAGAGTCTTGCTCACCAGCTTGTCAATGACGTAAGTGATTGTTCCGCTGGTCACTAGAATCCTTTTCGCTATCTCCTGAACACTCTTGCTCCCCTTATGAAAGAGAAACTCCAACACACCGAACTCACTGACCGATAGATCAAACGGTCTCAACCACTTCTCTATGCTCCCAATAAGTGATCGGTGGGCTCTGCTGAGGGCAATGACAAGTTTCAGATCTTCTTTCGCCATGATGAATTCCTTTTATCTTGATTTCAAGATATATATGAGATACCGACAATTTACCTTGAAGTCAAGATACTTTTACAATTTTCACAGTTTTCTTTTCAGAGTCTGTATTCAGGTGGGCGATTTGTACTCATACAAGAAAGGCACTTCACTCTGCCCGGACTTTAGGATACACTGTACGTATAAAACTAGTACCAGGAGGTAACAGAATGAGTGTGAAGTTTTATCGTTGTGCACATTGCGGCAACATAGTTGAACTTATCAAGGACAGCGGCGTGCAGGTAGTGTGCTGTGGTGAGCCCATGAAGCAACTCGTTGCCAACACGACTGATGCAGCGACCGAGAAACATGTACCTGTCGTAGAGAAGGACGGAAACAAGGTTGTCGTGACTGTAGGGTCTGTGGCACACCCCATGACCGAAGAACACTACATACAGTTCATCGTAGCTGTTACAGAAAACGGCGTATGCCGGGTCAACCTGACTCCAAGCGACAAGCCGCAGGCAACGTTCGACGCAGAGGGCGTTAAGGAAGTCTACGAGTACTGCAATCTGCATGGACTGTGGAAGGCCGAAGTATAACAGAGCCTTTGGTTTGAAAAAAAAGCTGCAAGCGTAATGCCTGCAGCTTTTTTTCATCGATAGCTTTACGGTTCCTCAAGAAACCTGTATCTCACCGTACCGGGTGAAATCAGTCCAGCACCAGTGAAGGGGGTGTATAGGCACGCCCGAGAAGCTTCTGGTCCAGCATGTACAGGCCTTTCCCTTCACCGAAGAGTTCGAACTTGCGCACATTGTCCTCAGCATTCATCTCTTCTTCACCCTGCTCCTTCACAAACCACTCCAGGAACTGGATAGTCCGGTAGTCATTCACTTTCTGAGCTTCTGCATAGATCGCGTTGATCGAAGCAGTCACAAACTGTTCGTGCTTCAGTGCCGCCTCAAGAGGTTCCTTGTAATTCTTGTATTCGACATAGGGATCTGCAATAGCACCCATCTTCACTTCATACCCGTTGTTCAGAATATACTGTCTGAACAGCATTGCATGGTCACGCTCTTCCTGAGCCTGGATGATGAACCAGTTCTCGAACCCGTCAAGACCTTCTTTGGCATAGAAGTTTGCCATATCCAGGTAGAGATAGGCAGAGAAAAACTCTTTGTTCACCTGCTCATTCAATAAATTCACCACTGAATCTTGTAACATACTAACCCTCGCTTTCATCTTTTTTAAACTATTTCAAATATACACAATCTCCGGGAAAAAGCAAAGAAGGATCTGCTGGAGCGGTGATGGCGGTAAGAAGAAGGTACTGCAATCACTGTCTCAGTGCACCTGTGGACGCCTCCTGCCATGAGAAGCATGAGGGGTGTATGTTATTCAGATAAATTTTAATCGATAATCTTGACTCGATTTCTCCTTTTCCGTATAGTTGCCTCTGTCAAAAGTTGCCCGAAGCAACTACATGAAGGAGTTGAATGTGGAAATCGACCTGTGCAGTATCAGGAGAATTATTACCGATCTGAAAGACATCGAAGAGGCGGTGAGAAGACAGACGGATCTTTCACTGAATGAGGCTCTGTGTCTCTGTCAGCACGGAAAGGGAATTAGCGATCCGTCTTCGCTCTCAAAGGAGATGGGCCTCAGCCCCTCACGCATGACAAGGATCCTCGATTCTCTGTCGGACAAAGGCTATATAGAAAGGCTGCCTTCAGAACAGGACCGCAGGTCGGTCAGTTTGAAGGTCACAGCACAGGGAAGCATCATGACCGATACGCTCCACTCGATATCACTCGAGATACCCACGTATCTACTTACAGCAATACAACAGCTGGAAACAGCTACAGGAGTTACCGTATGAAAACCTATGTCATTGTAGGCGGAGTAGCCGGCGGAGCCGGTACCGCAGCAAAATTGAGGCGCCTCGACGAGGAAGCCAGGATTATCATGTTTGAACGGGGAGAGCATATCAGCTATGCGAACTGCGGCCTTCCCTATTACGCGGGAGGAGTCATCACCGAACGCTCACGACTCTTCGTCGTGACACCCGAAAAATTCACAGAAGTATTCAACGTCGATGTGAAGACCCGTCATGAGGTGATCTCCATCAACAGGGAAGAGAAGTACGTGACAGTAAGAGACCTCACCAGCAATGAAGAGTTCTCTGAATATTACGATACCCTGGTACTCTCCCCCGGCGCAGCCCCGATCCGACCCCGTATTCCCGGCATTGAGGACCCATCGATCTTTTCACTCAGATCGGTTAGTGATATCGATGCCATCGTCGCAAAACTCGAAAGTGTGAAAACGCAGCGGGCCGTTGTCGTCGGCGGCGGTTTCATCGGGCTTGAGATGGCGGAGAACATGAAGGAGCGTGGCCTGCAGGTCACCCTCGTCGAAGCCCTTGAACAGGTGATGAACGTAATCGATTACGATATGGCATCCCTCGTTCAGCAGCATATGCGGGACATGGGAATCCATCTGTTCCTTAAAGATGGAGTGAAAAGCTTTGAACGGGAGAAGGGGGAACTCAAGGTGACCCTTTCAAGCGGGACAGTGATCACCACAGACATCGTCATCCTTTCTATCGGGGTACGCCCCGACACAAAGATCGCACATGATGCAGGACTGACCCTCGGCAAGAATGGGGCAATCGTCGTAGACGAGCAGTTCAACACCAGCGATCCCTCCATCAAGGCAGTGGGAGATGCGATTGAATTCCCCTCACCTTTCACACGTTCCGGTGTCACCATTCCCCTTGCCGGCCCGGCGAATAAACAGGCACGCCTGTGTGCACAGTCGATCGTAACTGGCTCCTGCAGACCCTACCGGGGGACCATTGCCACCAGTATAGCCAAGATTTTCCAGCTGACAGCCGGCTCGACCGGCATGACGGGCAAACAGCTGGCTACGGCCGAAATACCCTATAAAGAGATTGTCACCCATGCAGGAAGTCATGCCGGATATTATCCCGGAGCACTCCAGCTGGCAGTGAAGGTGCTGTACGATGAAAAGAGCGGAAGGATACTGGGAGGACAGGCCGTAGGATATGACGGAGTCGACAAGAGAATCGACGTGCTTGCAGCCTATATCATGAAGGAAGGAACCGTTCATGACCTGGCCGAGTTCGAACAGGCCTACGCTCCTCCCTTCAGCAGTGCAAAGGATCCTCTGAATATGATAGGGTTCATCGCACAGAACATTGAAGACGGATTCAGCAGAATCATCACCTGGAGACAGATTGAGGAGATGAGAGGCAGACATGCATGTTTTCTCGATGTGAGAAGTGAAGAGGAGTTCGGTCTCGGAGCGATCGAGGGTGCAATCAACATCCCCCACACGGAGATCCGCAACCGGCTCGGTGAGATACCGCGGGACAGACCTGTCATTGTCAACTGTGCCATCGGCCTGCGGGGCTACCTCGCTGAGAGGATGCTTCGTCTTAATGGATACACCGATGTGTACAACCTCACCGGAGGGTTCAACACCTATCACGCGGTGCTGTTCGAACAGGAAGCCCTCAGGAATCCTGCCCAGGCTCCGGTGTTCCACGCAAGTATGGATGCCTTCGATGAAGACGGTTCTCCCCGCCACAGACAGACAGAAGAGATCGCCCTGGTCGATGCCTGCGGTCTGCAGTGTCCCGGCCCCATACTCTCACTCAAGAAGTCGATGGACAGCCTCTCCACCGGAGATGTTCTGCGAATCGTGGCGACAGACCCCGGCTTCAACCGTGATGTACAGTCTTGGGTGAAAATGACCGGCAACCATCTGATGTCTCTTGAGATGCATGACGGAAAGATAGAGGCAATGATCGAGAAAGGTGATACAAAAGCGCCAGGCAAGGGGACTGCAAACCAAGGACCTGTGCTCAGCGGTTCGACCATGGTTGTTTTCAGCAACGATATGGACAGGGTGCTCGCCTCCTTCGTCCTGGCCAACGGAGCCGCCGCATCCGGTAAGGATGTCACTCTCTTCTTCACCTTCTGGGGTCTCACCGTACTGCGCAAGAAACACCCGGGCAGAGTGAAGAAAGACTTCATGGGAAAGATGTTCTCTTCGATGCTGCCCAGCGGGATGCAGGAACTTGGGCTGTCACAGATTAACTTCATGGGAATGGGTCCGAAACTTATGAGAACGAGAATGAAGCAGAAGAATGTCGATCAGCTCCAGAGCATGTATGCTCAGGCACGTATGGCAGGGGTGAGAATGGTCGCCTGTCAGATGTCGATGGATATCATGGGTATCACCAGAGAGGAACTGCTGGAAGGCGTTGAAATCGGTGGGGTGGCAACCTACATGGAAGCTGCAAGCGAAAGCAATATCAATCTGTTCATTTAGGATTGTTCTGTTTTTCACCATTTGCTCATGATATACTCTGTTGAAGAGAATAAAAGGAAGACAAGGGCCCTCGGGCCCTTTGTCTTCAGGAAGCGGCTGTGATCTACAGGCTGGGTACCGCTGTGCAGCGTGCAGGCGGCTTACAGGAACCAGGTGCCTGTCATCCCGCTTCAGCCGGGCACCTGGCGGAGAGTAACATGAAGGGAGACAGAAAAGAGTTCCGTTTTTCGCAAGTCCTCGTGACGAGCCACCTGCTCATTATCGTCTCACTCATCGTTCTCGGTTCAATTCTGTTCACGTCAGTCTTCTCACGACTGACCATGCTGCAGATGCAGACGCGCCAGTATTCAACGATCAGAGTGCTGGCGGAATCCATTGCCTCTCAACGGGACCTTCTGAGAACGATGGTTCTGGAAAACAAGGAGGAGAACAGAGCCTCGGTCGTCGCAGAACTGGAGCGAAAGGAACAGGAGGCCAGAGAGTCACTGAGGGAACTGCGGATGAACGGCGGAGATGATGAACAGCAGTTCTTCCTGCTTCGTGGAATAGAGAACGGCCTGGATTTCGTGAAGAACCGCCGAGACAAGATCCTCGAGCATCTCCCTCTCATCGATACCGAATTCTCCTACTTCTATGCTGCCGATATCACCTATCAATACCTCTATGAGTATGTCTATTCCCGGTATCTGGCCAGAGAAGTAACTCTGGATGCTCAGGAAGTAGCCACGATGCAGGAAGACATCTCACGACTGAGAATCACTGCACTTATCGTCACCCTGGTACTGACAGTCCTGTACACACTCCTGATCATGATCATCGTAAGAAAGCTCTCCGAGCCGATCGATGCCATGGTTCGTACAGCGCATGAAATAACCCGAGGGAATCTGGACACCCCCGACCTGATTCTCTCGGGTGCGCAGGAACTCAGATACCTGGAGGATTCTCTGAATTCCATGAAAGCATCTCTTGCCGAACGGATTACTGCCCTTGAGGAGAATCGTCGCCTTGAAAAAAAAGTACATGCACAGGAGCTGCAGCAGATGAACGTGAAGAGGGAACTGGACCGGGCGAAGCTGCTGACACTGCAGGCACAGATAAACCCCCACTTCCTGTTCAATGCCATGAACACGATCAGCAGAACTGCACTGTTTGAAGATGCAGAGGAGACCCAGGAACTGGTCAGCGACCTTTCTCTTCTGTTCCGCTACATCCTTGATCAGCGCTCTGCCGTCCCCCTCAGCGAAGAGCTTCAGTTCATTACACGCTATCTGAAGATCCAGAAGGCCCGGTTCGCAGACCGGTTATCCTACTCGCTCCATCTGGATGACCAGAGGGATGTGCTGATTCCTCCCCTTCTGATCCAGCCCCTTGTGGAAAATGCCATCATCCATGGACTCGAGCCCAAGGAAGAGGGAGGGCATGTGCGTCTTACCGTGCAGCACCTCACTCGGAAGGTGGTCTTCACAGTAAGTGATGACGGTATCGGTTACGAGGAATCGCTAACAAGCGGAGCTTCTCGTGAACATCCTCATGTTGGGATCGCGAATATCAGAAAGCGGATAGAGCTCTACTACGGAGGGAAGGGAAATATTACCATAGGAGGTCGCAAGGGAGGGGGTACCGAGGTTGTTCTGAAAATCCCCTACCGCAAGGAGGACAGAATCGATGGGTGAAAGACCTGTGATTCTCATGATCGCCGATGATGAACGACTCGAGAGAGATGCGGTAGAACACATTCTGCGTGAGGCCTTTGCTGAGCTTACCATCGTGAAAGCGAAAAACGGGCGTGAAGCCATCGAAATGGCCGGGCAAATCACACTGGATATCGCTCTGCTGGACATCAATATGCCAGGCATCGACGGTATTGCCGCTGCCCGAAGTATCAAAGAGCTCCGCAAAGAGACCAGAGTCGTCTTCCTCACAGCACTGAGCAGTTTTGATGCAGCACAGAAGGCTATACGCTCGGGAGCCCATGATTACCTGGTGAAACCGGTAGGTAAACGAGATCTCACCAACCTTGTTGCCACCCTGCTCGACGCGGTAGAACAGGAGCGCAGAGAGGAGGGGCCGGTAGCGATTCAGAAGGTCCTCACCGAGTTTAACCGTTCCATCTTCATCGCGATCAAGCACGGGACAACAGGAGTTGAAGGCCTCAGGTCGTACCTGTCCCTGACCCAGATCCAGGGCGAACAGGGCATCAGCATGGTCCTGCACACAGCACGGAGAGAAAACCTCCTGAGGCATCTTGAAGCACTTCTTACACGGTACCATCTGCAATCCTCCTTTTTTCCAGCTCCTGACAGGGTGAGTCTCATTGTATTCTTCCGCAATCGGGAAAAGGTGGAACACCTGGTAGCCAGCCTGGTCGGAGAAACCGTATTGGAAGATCTTCACATCGGTCTGTCCCAAGTGTTTCTTTCCCTTGAAGGAATCCCTTCGTCGATATCACAGGCTTCAGCTGCCTACACCCTGGCACTGCATACGGGACAGCGGATCGTACGCTTTGACACGGAAGTGGAAGAGGCTCTCCGTGAAAGTGCGACGAAGGAAAGTCAACTGGAAAACGAGCTGAAGGAGCTGATCCTTGCGGGAGACATTCTTGCCAGTCGTCAGAAAGCACATGAGGTATTGGATACTCTCAGGGTTCTGTACCCCGCTGAGGACCAGAATTCCCTCGTACACACCCTTCATGACAGTATCATCTATATAACCAAAGCGGTAACTGCACAGCTGCAGATTCCTGCCCATCCACTGATACCGAAGAGTACGGTGGCAGAACTGGAGCGTATCCTGATGGACTTCATCGACTCAACATGCAGGAGCATAGATACCACCAGAAAAGACAAGTACTCCCAGCAGTTCGCTGTGATAACGGAGTATATTCAGGCACATTACCACAGTGAACTGACCCTTGAAGCCATGGCACAGAAGGCCGGTATCACACCATCCTATTTCAGCCGGCTGTTCAAGGACTATGCGGGAACGAGCTTTGTCGCCTACATTGCAGAGGTCCGGATCGAGGCGGCAAAAAAGATGATGACACTTGATTACACGATGCAGTCGATAGCAGCCTCGGTCGGGTATAGGGATTACCGCTATTTCTCGAGAGTCTTTCGCACGCATACCGGATTCTCTCCGAAAGAGTATCGCCGCAGGATACAGGAAAGTAGGAGTATTTTATAAAAAAAGCCGGTTATTACAAATTTCTCTCACTTACTCTGTGCATAGGACCCCTCTATACTGAGAGTACACAAACCGTAAGGAGGGATGTATGAAAAAAATCGTAACACTGGCACTGATTCTCGCACTGGTAACAGGCACTGTCTTTGCTCAGGGTCAGCAGGAAACAGCAGCTTCTGATGAGCCTGTTGTGCTTAGACTCGCAGATAACCAGCCGGAAGGCTATCCTACTGTCATCGGAGACCTCGAGTTCGCCCGTCTCGTAGAAGAGAGATCGAACGGAAGGATCAGGATCGAAGTGTATCACGGAGGACAGCTCGGTGACGAAAAGTCAGCAATCGAGCAGGTTCAGTTCGGAGGAATCGACTTCACTCGTGTATCGATCTCCCCACTGAGCAACTTCAACCCCGCACTGAATGCACTTCAGATGCCCTATCTCTACCGGAACAGTGATCATATGTGGAAGGTTCTTAACGGTGAGATTGGTGAACACTTCCTCAACTCGCTCACAGAATCGGGCTTTGTCGGCCTTTCCTGGCAGGACAGTGGTGCAAGAAACTTCTACAATTCGGTCAAACCGATTTATACCGTTGATGATCTCAAGGGTATGAAAATCCGTGTTCAGGAATCTACACTCATGATGGGTATGGTCTCAGCACTCGGTGCTGTTCCCACTCCGATGCCGTATGGAGATGTGTACAGTGCGCTGCAGACGAAGGTCATCGAAGGTGCAGAAAACAACTGGCCATCATACGACACCTCGAGCCATTTTGAAGTGGCGAAGTACTACTCGATCGACGAGCATACCCGGGTTCCAGAGATCATCATCGCATCGAAAATCTCCATGGACAAACTCAGTGAAGCAGATCAGGAACTGATCAAACAGGCTGCCAAGGATTCAACACCGGTACAGGTCGCTGCATGGGCAGCAAAGGAGAAGGTGTCCGAAGACAAGGTGAGAGCTGCCGGAGTGCAGGTCAACTATGTCAATGATCCGGCAGAGTTTTCTGCACGCATGGGAAGTCTCTATGAAAAACTTCTCGATGCAGAAGGTCTCGAATGGGTCAAGAAGGTACAGGCAGTTAAATAACTTGCTTTGTTCAATCTCTTGAATGACAATAGAGGGGGGCAGAATTCCTTTCGGGGTTCTCCCCTCTCCCTATACGCGGAAGAAAGGAGGAAAACCGCATGAACAGATTCAAGAACCTGCTCGACAGAGTGTTTGCTGCTGCGCTGACACTCGCGATGATCCTGCTCGTGGTGATGGTCATAATCGTCTTTACCAATGTGGTGCTTCGCTATGGGTTCAGGTCCGGTATCAGGTGGTCAGAGGAAGTGGCTCTTGTCATCGTCATCTGGTTCACCTTCATAGCCATGGCCCTCGGAGTCAAAGAGAATCTCCACATCAGCATAACGATCCTGCCCAAGAAGCTGCCGAGAATCTTCAATGACCTGCTCAACATCCTCAAGTACATCCTGGAGATCGCGATTGGTCTGATTCTGTTCTATTTCGGCCTGGGAGTCACACAGAATGCGGCTCTTTCCCGACTTCCTGCCACGGGAATCACCAATGCCGTGAACTATGTGATAGTCCCTGTATCGGCAGTGTTCATCATCCTCTATGCGGCATACTATCTGAGCGTTGCTCTGATAGACCTGAAAAAGGTCTCCGCGACGGCCAAAGGAGGGAAATAACATGAGCGACCCGACTACAGCAACCTTTATACTCACCGGATCCTTTGTTCTCCTTCTTCTGCTGAAGTTCCCCATCACCTTCACGCTCTTTATCTCTTCTGTGTTCACAGCACTCTATCTCAACATTCCACTGCTCTCGATCGTTCAGAGGACTGTGAGCGGGGTGAATTCTTTCAGTCTTCTGGCAATCCCGTTCTTCATCCTTGCCGGAGAAATCATGGGAAGGGGCGGCATCTCAAGAAGACTTGTTGAATTCAGTAATGCGCTGGTCGGCCGTGTCCGGGGAGGCTTAGCCGAAGTCAATGTCCTCGCATCGATGTTCTTCGGAGGAATCTCGGGATCGGCAGTCGCTGATGTATCCTCGATCGGAACGATGCTGATACCAATGATGGTCGATAAAGGATATGACGATGACTATTCGGTGGCAGTTACAGTGACAAGCAGTTGCCAGGGGGTGATCATACCGCCAAGTCACAACATGATCATTTTCTCCCTCGCTGCAGGAGGTGGTGTTTCTGTCGGCAAGCTCTTCCTCGGCGGTATCGTACCTGGAATCGTTCTTGGTATTGCACTCATGATCGTCTCCTACATCATCGCGGTAAAACGAGGGTATCCTAAAGAAGAGCGCTACTCTCTGAAAAGGACGCTGCAGGTGAGCAAGGATGCGTTCCTCGGACTCCTTACCGTCATCATCATCATTGGTGGAGTCGTCTCAGGGGTCTTTACGGCAACCGAGTCGGCCTCAGTGGCAGTTGTCTACGCATTCATCATCTCGTTTGTTGTGTATCGTGAAGTGTCGATACGTGAATTCCCGAAGATCCTGATGAGCGCCCTGAGAACCCTTGCCATGGTGATGAGCCTCATTGCCGCCGCAAGCGCTTTCGGATGGCTTCTTGCCTTCCTGAGAATACCGCAGGCTGTAACGATGTTCCTGCTCAGCATCTCCGACAATCCCATCGTGCTGCTCCTGCTGATCAACCTGATGCTCCTCGTCCTCGGTGCAATCATGGACATGGCACCACTGATCATCATCGTCACTCCTATCCTCTACCCTGTCGTTGTGGGTCAGTTGGGGATGGACCCGATACAGTTCGGTATCATGCTGATCCTGAACCTTGCAATCGGCCTGTGCACTCCGCCGGTGGGTTCAGCACTGTTCGTAGGATCAGCCATCGGCAGAATATCGATAGAGAAGGCTACAAAGGCTCTTCTGCCCTTCTACGTGACTATGATTGCCGTCCTTCTTCTGGTCACCTTCTACGCTCCTCTGACCATGACAATGGTCTCCTTCATGTAAAACAGGTTTATGAAGAGCGTTCTTGAGGCCCCTTCAATCCGTTGGAGGGGCTTTCTCATCCCCGTGGCTCTGGAAGCATCCCCTCCCGTACCGGGAAAAGGCAAACGGGCAAAAGAAAACCACGTCAGGGGTGAGCCCGCGTGGTTTTCGCATCAATCACACTGAGCATACCGCACAGGTATGCTCTTCATGTGATCGTTCTATCAGTAATTCTTTGAAACCAGTTCGAAATAGGCCTGAGGGTGTGCACAGACAGGACAGACCTGAGGTGCCTTCTTTCCGACGTAGATATGCCCGCACTTGCGACACTTCCACACCTGCTCATCCTCTTTCTCGAAGACTGCTTCATCCTCGACGTTCTTGAGAAGTGCAAGATAACGCGCTTCGTGTTCCTTCTCGATCTTTGCAACCCCTTCGAACAGAGCAGCGATCTTCTTGAACCCTTCTTCACGTGCGGTCTCAGCGAACCCGGCATACATGTCGGTCCATTCGTAATGTTCGCCGGCGGCAGCATCCTTCAGGTTGCTTGCAGTGTCACCGAGTTCTCCGTTCTCCTGCAGAGCCTTGAACCACAGTTTTGCGTGCATCCTTTCATTATCAGCTGTCTCTTCGAAGATACTCGCAATCTGCTCGTATCCATCTTTTCTCGCCTGTCCAGCCCAATAGGTGTATTTATTGCGAGCCATTGATTCCCCTGCAAATGCTTCCTGCAGGTTCTTCTCTGTCTTTGAACCTTTCAAATCCATACGGTCCTCCCGATATTCGAGTTTTTTGGTATAGTTCATGATAGCATTCAACAGAGAAGAGAGCAACTGGTTCTTCCCGAATTCTGAAACGGATACATTTCCTGTTTTATTTACAGAAGGAGGACTTCTAGAAGAGAGAAGGAGCTCCCTGAGTCTTTTTAACGACTTTCTCAGGGGCATACCCGCCTCTCATCCGGTGGAACCTGATCCCAAGCGACAGGAAATAGTCCACCACCTCCTGTTCATCATGCAGATCACATGCTGCGTGGAAAATTTTTGCGCAGTTTATCGCATCATCAAGGGCATGATGGGCGGTATAGTCAAACCCGAAGTGACGGGAAATCGTTGTGAGTTTATGGTTGGAAAGAAACGGAAAGGCAACCCGGGAAATCCTCACAGTGTCTGCATAGTGAAGAGGCGGAACAGCAAGACCGTAGTAGGCGAGAAGTGCCTTGACAATCCCGATATCAAAGGGGGCATTGTGGGCTATGAGAAGATCCTCATCAATGAACATCAGGATGTCGGGCCAGATATCCCGAAACAGGGGAGCATCCTCCACATCTTCAGGATGGATCCCATGAATCGAGATGTTGAACGGACTGAAATATCTGCTTGCAGGTTTGATCAGAGAATAATAGGTGTCAATGACCTGTCCATCCTCCATCTTCGCAAGACCGACCGAGCAGGCACTGACAGGTTCATTGTTGGCTGTCTCAAAATCTATAGCAACATACCTCATGCATCTGCTCCGTCACCGACAGTGGCGCTCACGATTCTTCCTTGAAGATCAAGCTCATAGGAGGAGATCGAAGCCGGTATCAGGATGATGTCACCCTGCTGGACCCTCAGCTCACGCTCGTTGTAGGTGAAAGTTCCTTCTCCTTCAAGGACGCACACGATCTCCACATATATACGGTCAGTGAATGCACTGTGTCCTGAAGTTGTCACCATCAGAGAGAATTCACTGCTGTGAACGGCAAGTCGGGTAGAGGTCTCACTTACAGCCTCCTGCCTCACTTTTTTTGCGTCAAACGGAGCGTAGGTGAGAACCTCGAGCAGTTCGTGGATATCAACATGTTTCCCGGTGAGGCCTCCTCTGAGCACATTATCGCTGCTGCTCATAACCTCGACAGCGTGGCCTGAAATGTAGGCATGAAGCATCCCGGGCTGGACCTGCAGTGCTTCCCCGGGGCGCAGATGGACAAGGCGCAGAAGAAACGGGGCGTACGACATGATATCTTCAGGGTAGAGCTCAAGCAGTCTGTGTGCTATCTGCTTTGCAGAAAGGAAGGGAGATTCCACCACCTGATTATCCTTCTCCACATAGTGTTGAAGCTTCTCAAGGAAGAGTCTCCTCTCTTCTGTATCCAGATGCAGAAGTGTGGTGAACAGCTGCTCAAGGTCTTCACAGGAGTTGAGCACATCGGTTGAACCATCGAGAATCTCACTGAGGAGGGAGAGGCTTTCTTCGATGTCACGGAAGCCTGCCAGTGCAGTGACCTCATCAAGTGCATACAGCACCTCATCCTTCTGATACGGATCGGCATAGGTGCAAGGTTCCTTCTGGGAAGTCTGTTCACGGGAGAAACCCTGCTCTGCTCTCAATGCATCGGGATGAACCTGAAGGCTCAGCGGTGTCTCGATTGAGAGCACTTTCAGGAGGAAAGGGAAACGGGTACCATAACGACCGAGATGTTTTTCGCCAAGGATCTGTCGGGCGTGCTCAGCGATATAGCTGTCAAGGGGTTCTGCCGTCTCAAGAAGTGTGTTCATACCGTTGGGGTGTGCCCCCATCCACAGTTCAGCCTGCGGTCTTCCGGTATCTCTCCTGCCGAGGAGAGAAGGGATGTAGGAGCTGTCTCCCCATGCATACGGTTGTATGGCCCCCCGCAGTTTCATCATGTCCATCTTCTATCCCCCTCTTGCTGTTTCCTGAGAGTATACCAGAAAAAAAGAACCTTCGAAACAGAGGGCTTCGAAGGTTCTTGCTCAAAAACAGATCTCAGTATCAGCCGTCTATGCCGAAATTGAATCTTACGGTAAGAGCATCTACCGGTCTATCGCCGATATTCACTCCGAACTCTCTCCAGTAGTAGGCTGCATCAATGTGGAAAAGGAGGAGATCAAACCCTGCTCCGACAGACATGTATCCTTTATTCAGACCGACCCTTGCATCCAGCAGGGACAGAAGCCTGAGTTCAGCACCTGCTATCAGGTGCTCCCAGACTGCGTCGGGATTCTCCGAAACAGACTCCTGAAGCGAAACCACATCAACAAGATCCACCGAGAACGCAGGTCTCACAAGCTTCGAAAGACCTCCTAGGGGGATTTCCCATCCAAGGCCGAGATCAAGCGTCCAGGGGACCTCAATCGTCATCTCTGTGGTCCCGGTAGAAAGTCCAGTGTAGACCGGGTCTGCTTCCACAAGAGCAAGCAGCTCGTTCAACCAGGTGCCGGCTTCGTTGTACTGGTACATCGTATAGACTCCGTTGAGGTTGCGGGCAACCGCGCTGAGTCGTACTCCCAGAGGGCCGTTCACATTTATACCGACATCGACCGGTACTGCATATCCTGCAGCCAGCTGGTTGTCCTCAAGAAACTGCTGCAGCATGTCGGAGCCTTCACTGAAAGCGCTGTTAATGATGTTCTGAGCACCGATACGCTGCGTGTAGGCTGTGTAGGTCGGCCGTACAACGGCTCCTGCATCAACAGACAGCAGATCATCAATGAGAGGAAGGGAGAAGGCAATTCCTACGGCTGCTGAAGCATTGATCTCAGCGATTATGTTGGTATCGGCTCCTACATCGATATTGTGGAGTTTTTCCTGAAGATCAAGAGACAGACCAAAACCGCCGCCTGCAAAACCAAGCTGGATGTCAGTGGTGAGAAGCTCCCCCTTGGCGGCCACAATGGTATCAAGGTAGGAAAGAGCTGTTCCCTCTCCGGCATTCCCGTCCACCACATCCTGAATGATGCCTTCATCAATGATATTCTTCACGTTGTAGGCGCTCAGAGATATGCTCGGCAACGATAGTGCGAATCTCTGCTGTGCAAGATTTGCCGGGTTGATGTACATCGATTCCAGGCCTCGTGAGGTCGCCAGTCCGCCTCCTCCCATCCCTTCACTTCTCACACTCGTTGGTGAAAAACTCTGTCCTTCATAAAACAGAGAAGGGAAAGTGTACGAGGCTCCGGCAGTCGAAACCGCCAGTATCAGTATCATGGATGTTATTAAAAAGTTCTTCGTTTTCATACTACTCGTCTCCTCACTGTGCCTGATCATGCAGGAACTGGATGGCATCCTGAATCGCTTCGGTGATGAAATCGTTATCCGGTATAGCCATCGAGATATTGATCAGGGTCTCTTCGAACGCCGTTCTGGTCTCGCCAGGTACCGGTTCCAGCACAGCTGCATACACCAGGTTCATCATCTCCTCGATATATTCCTCCGTCAGGAAATCCCATTCAGCGCCTGTGGGGGCCACATCGCTTTCGCTTTCCAGATACAGGTGGACAAGATTGAACAGTTCACGCATCGAGGGATACGCAACGAGATCACCTGTGTCAGGATCAACGGGAAGCAGATTATCGTTCTCGGTCACAAGAATACTCGAGATGTAATAGAGGATGTCTGACAGTCTCATCTGATAGGTGGATCCCACGATGGAGGCAGCTCCCTTTTCGGATGTCGCTCTCAGCTTCGCATAGTCGGATTTGACCGCATCAAACTCGGCCACGGAAATATCACCGCTGTTATCGGTGTCTGTCGCCAGGAAGTACATTTCAAATACCGGTCCTGCGATATCAAGGATTTCAGCAAGATCATAGCCTTCCTCTTCAGCTTCGGTGCTCCGGGTAACCGCGGCTCTCACTCTTTCTTCCAGCATCCCTTCCAGAAGGTCTCCCACAGCACCGGTTACATCGAGGTTCCCGATACTTGAAGTCCTTTTGATGAAATCAAGGAGAAGCTGAGTGTCTCTCGCGAGCTCTTCCTTCTGTTCATCAGTCGGTGTATCTCCTGCAGCATCGGCCTTTTCCATCAGGTCGGTAAGAAGTATAGCTACTGCAAGATCTCCTTCGTCCTCGATTTCGATATCAACGCCGAGTTCCGTACCAAGAGCTTCCATTCTATCTGATACTTCGGTAGGAATATCCTCTTCATCAACAGGATCATTAAGCAGTTCAGCTGCTGAACCGGTTTCCCCTTCACTGGCAAGCATCTCTTCTATGGAGTCTCTCAGATCATCGGCGACCTCTTCAGCAGTCGTTTCACTGGACACACCGGCCAGGGTCGTCTTCATGGCCTCTACATTCTCGGTCGACGGCGTTATTACTCCTGAACTTATCAATACATTCTCTGAGGTGTGTCCCATGAAGGAACTGATTGATTGAAAGATATCTCCTTCACAGGATACAGACATCACCACCACGAGAGATGTGATAAGTATGAGCAGCATGATTTTTTTCATGGTTCATCCTCCCTATCGTTTCTCGATACAAACATTCACATGATCACAGAGGGTGTTAACACCCTTCATGAATACCGTTTCCTTGAAAGGCTCACACACTCACTGTGAGTCTCTTTACATAGTATAACACTGCATGCACGAATATGTCACAAATATACGTAAAAAAATCTACACACATCCTAGAGACGATACACTGCCACGATACATCAATAGTGCAAAAATCGATCATTTTTTCACACTATTGCATTGTTATCCAACGAGATAGTATATATATCCAGAATAAAAAAAACAGAATGCGACCAACGTTCTCGAAGTTCCGTCCCTGCATAAGCCGACACAGTACATCCGGTGTTATGTCAGATGTAAATTCGCTTTGCAGCCGACATATTCGATGAAATTCTGGTTAATGTGGTGATGTAAGAATCATTCCTATTGACTAAAAGTGTATTTATACTACATTAGTAGTGTATGAAACATGTCGAGGGAAAAGGAGTGAAGAAGGTAGTGCTGTCTTCACTGGCAGCAGTATCACTTGCTTTGGGGTTTGCAGGAATCGTACTACCTGTTCTTCCGACCACCCCCTTTGTGATTCTTGCAGCTGCTTTGTACTCCATAAGTGACCCTGAACGTGCAAAGAAACTTGAGCAAAGCAAGATATTCGGAGAGTATCTACGTCATTGGAAGGAGGGAGAGGGTATTGCTCTCCGGACGAAAATACGGGCAATCACGATGTTATGGATTGGCCTGCTGATTTCCATGTACATCGTTCAGACAAAGGTTGTGATAATCGTTCTCTCGTTGATAGGCAGTCTGGTGAGTGCACACCTTATATGCATTAAGACAAAGAAGGAGGAAGCTGATGAGGTACTCAAGCCGAAGACAATTGATACTTGACACACTACGTTCCTGCACGAACCACCCCACTGCCGAAGAGCTGTACACCATGGTGCGCAAACAGATGCCTTCAATCAGCCTCGGAACCGTTTACAGGAACCTGAACGTTCTTGTTGATTCTGATGAGATCAGGAAGTTCGAACCTCCCGGACAGATAAAAGCCAGGTATGACGCGAAACGGGAAGAACATGCTCATCTGGTCTGCAGGGAATGCAACACAGTGTATGACCTGAACCTTCCCGAAGTCTCCTCGATTGACGAAGAAGTCGAGAAGATCACAGGGTTCTGCACCGAACAGCGCGATATCGTCCTCAACGGAGTATGCCGGTCCTGCCGGGACCTCCTCAGGAACCAAAGAACAGCTCTCTGATAGTCTCGATGTTCCTCGAATCGTTATCTTCTGTATAGATCTGAGCTATTCGTTGTGAATAGAACTCTATCACCTTGTATCTCACAAGTTTCATCGTTGAGTTTACCAGCTTATCATCTTCGCTGAAGGGTTTTGCGATAAGAGCAAAGCGGGAAGGAATCCACTGAGATGGAATGATTCCTTTAGCCATCTTCTCATACCCCGTGAGCCGGGCAAGCACTTCCTGATAAACCTCCTCAGGAGTCCTGAGAGCCTTCTCCTGGATCAGATTCCTGACAACTTCCTCCTGCAGGGTCACAAGAGCACTGGTGGAGGGACTCTGCTCGTTGTACACAAGCAGCTGGTTGATGATGGTTGAGTTATTCATCATCACCTCTTCGATCTCCTCCGGAGAATATTTCTCACCGTCTTTGGCGATAAGCAGAGCCTTGGCGCGGCCGGTGACCACGAGAAATCCGTCTTCGTCATAGTATCCCAGATCCCCGGTGAACAACCAGGTCTCTCCGTCGATCACCTTAAGCACTTCGCTGGTTGCCTCAGGGTTCTTGAAGTATCCCTTCATGACATTCTCACCCCGGATGACAATCTCTCCCTTCTCTCCCTGGGCAGCTTCTTCCACCTCACTTTTCATGATACGGCAGGTAACCGATGGGGCAACGATACCGCTGGTACCGAACTTATGCTTTGCGGGAGTATTACTGCTGATCACCGGTGCGGCCTCAGTGAGTCCGTAGCCCTGGTATACGGGAACTCCTATGGCAGCAAAGAAATGCTGCTGTCGTGCCTCAAGAAGGGCTCCTCCACCGACGCAGTATTCGATGTTGGTTCCGAACACTTTTCTCAGTTTGCTGAAAATCAGCAGGTCTGCCGCTTTGCGGGGGAAAAAGGTTGTGATGCGGGTGGCAAGAGATGGATGATGGTAGCCATCTCCGTTACGCTTTATACCGGCTTTCAGGCCCCTTTCGAACAGGCCGAAAATGAACGACCCTTTCTCCTGAATACCCTGGGTCATCTTCTTCATGAAGTTGCCTGTGATCGAAGGTACGGTCATCAGGAAGGTAGGGTTCACTTCCTTGAGGTTGATCGGGAAGTTCCTGATTATCGCACTGTTGGCACCTCGCGCATCGACAAAGTGGAGAGTGATACCCCGAAGCATCGAAGTATAGATACCTACCGTATGTGCGAACGAGTGGTCCACCGGAAGCACGATGAGAGTCTCGAAGGTGTTTGGCGGTATAGAGAACAATTCGACCGCATCGTGGGCATTGGCCCAGTAGTTGAGGTGCGTGAGCATGATACCCTTAGGATTCCCTGTCGTCCCGGAGGTATAGCAGATGTTGACCACATCATCCTCCTCGATCCGGCTGACTTCCTGTGTGACTATTTCAGGATCCTTCGCTATCGCCGCCTGTCCCTCTGCCACAAGCTGATCCAGAGTTATATACTCGTTCCCCTGTGTCCATCGGCGAGCCTGTATCGCCTTTTTAAGCCGTTCATCCTCTTCATCAAGATAGTAGAGAACGGGGGGTGTCCCCTCCATGGCATCGAAGGCTCTGAGTATGTTCTCGAGAGTGTTCGAGCTGGCAATGATACCCGTCGATTCCGAGTGAGCAAGACGGAAGGCTATCTCCTCAGGAGTCAGCTTTATCGAAAGAGGGACACTGACTGAGCGGTTCTTGATGACACCCATTTCCGCACCTATCCATTCGGGTCTGCCCTCTGCAAGGATGCCGAAGGTGGTCCTGCTGACCCCACGCGCTACCAGACCGGCACAGACGGCATCAGAAAGTTCATCGATCATCCTGTAAGAATAGGGAATCCATCCATCTTTCCCTTTTTTCGTGGCATAGGCCCGGGAGGGAAAATTCTTTTCGGCATCTTTCAGCATGGTAACGATCGTACGCATAACTCACCTCAGCTCATTGTGGTATTTGTGGTATCAATATATCACAGAACAAGTACTATAGGGTGAGAAAAAAGAATAGGCGCCATAACCAGGCACAGACAATTGTCTTCAGCGAAGAGAGAGGTCTGCAGAGACTGTGTACTCGAAGAGATTACCGTCATATACAGTATAGTTGATGGCAACGAGCTCACCGGATCTTGCGTGGATCCTGGTCTTCACCCACAGCTGAGTCCACTGAGCACGTGTGCCGAGGAGGTCCGAAGTCTCCTTATCGGGCACTACCGTTCCGATGGAACTGTTCACCTTACCTACCGATGCGCCCTCTGCCTTTTCATACGTGTCGATGAAGGAGTGAGTCAAGAGGAATTTTCTGTCAAGCATCCGGGAAACAGAGGAAGGAAAGAAGATGTTCATCACCGCAAAGGGAGTGTCATCCATCGATGAAAGAAGTTTGATCCGGTGGAGGTTCTCATGCCTTGCATGCGATTCCTTGAACTGGGGGAGCATGTTCAAGGCTATATCACTGTCGAGAGAATATTCCAGGTCCAATAAGATGGTGTGTGTTGTTCTATGCTCACCAGAGTGGGAGAACGGATCTATACCGCTGATATGGGGTTCGGTTACCTTCTGAGCTCCTCGAACGAAGGTACCCTTTCCCCGTGCCCGTTCTATCATCCCGGCACGGGTCATCTCATCAAGTGCACGCCTGATCGTAATCCTGCTTACATGATACTTCTCACAAAGTTCAAGCTCAGTGGGGATCATAACCCCTTCAGGCCAGATTCCTGCAATGATCTTATTCTCCAGGTCATTGAGTACTGCCTGATATTTCAACTTCATACGCACCAACTCCCTCAATCTGCAGAACACCTCGTGTGAGCGTATCTACCAGACAACACACTGTTGCAGAGCACATGCTCTGCAACACCTAGATGTATGGAGTGTACCGTGTAACATTCCAATCCGTTATGAGTATATCATACCAGAAAAACAGATGAATTAGCAATTCTTAAAATTCTTTCAATTTCACTTTCTGCTAGTTGATATGTCTATACAGTTCATACAGATGACGTGAAATATGGGTGAATAGGAGATGAGCATAGTCCTCCTCATATTCATCCCAGAGAGCGAACAGGTCATCCGCAAACAGGGGGTTTCCTCCTGCATCGGTATCCGTGAGGATTGGGCCGTACGTGATATGGATCAGCTGTCTGCTGTCGTTATGCTCGAACAGTTTCACCAGTTCTGAGTCGCTGAGACTCTGAAGGTCCGGGATACGGGTGATATCGGTACTGACATGGTAGTACTGAGTCACCTCGTCAAACTTCGACAGAGCATAGGCGTGGACCCGTCTGTACAGGTCAGGAGCTTTGACTGCGACAAGTTTCATAGCCTCAAGCCAGTTGGTACCGGCTGTCTTCACATGGAACCTGCCGCCTGTTATCCGTCCGAAGATCTCGAAGACACTGAACTTGTCACTTCCTGAATGGAGAGAAAGCTTGTAGCCGAAATGGGCTGCAATAGCCTGGTGGACGATCAGTTCCCGTTCGAAGTCCTCAACATTTCCGATATAGTCTACACCTTTCTGGAACTCGCCGCAGAAGCGGGGAGCTATCGTGGCAAACGAGACTCCTCTCTTGATCAGTTCATTCGCTACAAAATAGTGTTCCTGAACAGTGGTTGTAGTGGTCGTCTCATCGATCGAGATCTCAAAATCAGCATCATAGGTGCCATCTCTGAAGAAGGTATCATAGATGTTCTGTGCATGAGTGAGTACATCCCTGTAGGTCATGACCATTCTCTTCACTTCTTCTTCACTGTAGGTGAACGAGACTCCGCCCGACAGAACGATTTCCCTGCCGATATACTCTTTCTCAACCTGGGCATCAGGTTCATAGCGGGCATCAAGTTCTGCAGTGTCCATGAGTTCGAACTCGTTGTTCATGTGCTCCGAACAGTCGAGGGTGATCATGGTGTACCCGACACTGAGTGCGTGCTGTATCTCTTCGGAAGTCTTCAGGTGGTCTCCGTCAGCTCCCCAGCCTTTCTTGTAGCCTTCCTGGAAAACTGCGAAGGTCGCTGCATCAAGCACCTCCTGATAGCTGCGCCTGGTGAGGTTGAGTTCCCGCATAGACTGCTGAGCAAGGATCGGGTAGGCATCGTATTCGGTGAACACTCTCGTATGGCCGGCACTTGCAAGACCAAGACGGTCTCCACAGCCGATGGAACGCTCTTTGGAGAGAACGCGAGAAGGTGCGGTGAAGGGAAAAACCTCCCTGAGGACTGCGGCATTTGCGCTGTTCAGCTCACCTATGATCACTTCCTTGTCCTCTATCCTCTCTGAGGTTCCTTCAAGTCCTATGGAAGGACCGACAGAGACGATATGTTTCTCTCCCCGGATGCGGGTGATGAATACGGTCGTCTCATCACTGGTGTGTATCGATAGTGGGTACACACCATATTCAACAGGGTCGACTTTACTCTTCAACAACGGAATAAACTTTCTTACATCTTTCATTTGGACTCCCTCGTACTGACTCTGATATCTGTGTTGCACATGCATTCTGTTCTGTGGTTATATACTAGCATGAACGTGCATCAATTCAATCGAATAGTTGAAATTCGTACGAAAATTATCAGTATGGGAACGTTTCTTTCAGCTACGTTATACACCTATGTGAACACCGGGACGTTCCATCTTAACCGTTTCCTGCTCATGGCAGCTGCTGTCCTGTTCATCGACATGGGAACTACCGGTTTCAATTCCTTTTTTGATTACGTTCGGGGAACTGATACCAGGGAACGGAACTTTGAAAAGGACAAGGTCCTTGTTCATGAGGACATACCGCCACTCACTGCCCTTCTGGTCAGTGTTGTGCTTTTTTTCCTTGCTGCCCTCCTGGGATTCATCATCGCGGGTCAGACAAGCTACTTCCTTATCCTCATCGGGGCACTCAGCATGACCATAGGGTTCCTCTACACGGGGGGACCGGTACCTATCAGCCGCACTCCTCTGGGCGAACTGTTCGCCGGCGGTTTCCTGGGCTCTGTACTGTTCATGATCAGTGTCTATGTCGCTTCGGGAAACGTATCAATCGCCTCTTTTCTTGTTTCCCTTCCGCATCTGCTGCTTATCGCCATGATTCTGAGCGTGAACAACACCTGTGACAAAGAGTCGGACACTGCAGCCGGCAGACATACCCTGACGATCTGCCTCACCGAAAAAGCGAACAGGATACTGCTCACCCTGGAGTGGGTCTCTGCCTACCTTGCATCTGTACTGCTATCCCTGTGGGGACTCCTTCCCCGGTGGATGCTCATCACCGCTCCCCTCTCCTTCTTCTTATCATGGAGAGTCTACCGGAACATGGTGCACACCGGTATGAATCTGAAGACGAAAGGAGTCTCGATGGTGAGTGTGTCACGGATCTTCCTTCTCTATATCGGGGCTTTCATGGCTGCTCAGGCGCTTCAGCTCATTGCATCCTGACATGTGCAGATATACAGGTGAGCGTTCCCGGAAGCTTTTTCTATCCGGATGGAAGGGAACTGTTCACGCAGCTCCTGTTCTACAATCTGAATGAAGTTGAAGTAATCTCCCCTCTCTAGATACTCAAGTATATCGGTGATCAGGGAACGGGTCGTGTTGTAGTCATGGATAACGACTGTGTGTACCGCTACCCTCTTCATCTGCTCATAGAGCTGTAGACGCTCCTGAGGTGCCAGGCCATGCACTACATGGCTCGCGATCACCAGATCGAAGGAGTCATCGGGAAAATCGAGTCGGGTTGTCGCATCTGCAACCAGATAGGTGATATCATGCTGCCCTGTCTTTTTGCGTGCGACCTGTATCATCTTGCCGGAAGCATCGATACCGGTGACAGAGTGACCGTGTTCAGCCAGCACTGCACACAGGGCGCCCGTACCGCAGCCGAGGTCGAGTACCCGGTCTCCTTCTCTGAGACTGCCTGTCTGCTTCAGTGTATCGATGATACCCTTGAATCCCTTCTTCTGATACCTGTAGAACCATCCGTAGACAGATGCAATGGAGTCGAACACCGTGTTGTACATCTCATTCTCCTTCACAGAAATTCTATGTGCACTCACCATCCCTGTAAAGGTATTTCTCGGACCATGCGAGAGGGAATTGTCCGCCAATATAGTTGACTACACAACTAATAATCTGTATGCTGATCTCATGGATACGTACCGGTCAGCCGGCCACTCAATTGCATCAATAAACAGACTGGCGACAGTCTACTTCAATGAAGCGCTCAGCGACCTCGGCCTGCACGGCCCCGGTCAGGTGCGGCTGCTGCTTACCCTCAATACATACAGCGACGGGGTCACTCAGGAAGAACTCGCCCAGCACATGCTGATCGACAAGGCAAGTATATCCCGGATGATACGCCCCCTTCTCGAACAAAAAATCGTCATGCGGTCACGTGACAGGAGAGACCGGAGGGCTTACCGCGTCTATCTTTCCGATGCGTGGAAGGAACGGATGGAGGAAGTACACGAGAAGGCACGAGCCTGGACAGAGATCCTGATGCAGGGATTCAGCCCATCAGAGCGGGAGGAGTGTTTTTCCTACCTCGACAGGATGTTCCAGAATGCAAAAGACCATACAAAGGGGTATGAACATGACTAACAGAAGGGCTGACCTTCTAGGGGGCCCGATACGACCTACGATTCTCAAGATGGCCGCAGGCATGATAGTCGGTATGCTTGCCATGTCGGCATTCAATGCGACCGACACCTACTTCGTAGGGAGACTCGGTCCGACTGATCTGGCTGCTATGAGTTATACCTTCCCGGTTGTCATGATCATCGGATCAGTCGCACTTGGTCTCGGTGTAGGACTCTCCTCCACCGTAAGCCGTGCAATAGGCGGAGGAAACCATCACAAAGTCAAACGGCTCACCACTGACGGGCTGATCCTTGCCGTACTGATCGTGGCGGTTCTGTCGGCTCTGGGACTGATCACGATCGACCCCCTGTTCCGCTCTCTCGGTGCATCAGGAGAAACGCTCGAAAAGATCAGGCGCTATATGCGCATATGGTATATCGGGATGCCTTTTGTCGTCATACCGATGGCAGGCAATAACGTCATCAGAGCAACTGGCGACACCCTGACTCCCACACTGATCATGGTGATCTCCGTTGTGATCAATGTCGCGCTTGACCCCCTCCTCATTTTCGGGATCGGCTTCTGGCCTGAGATGGGAATAGCCGGAGCGGCACTGGCGACTGTGTTTGCCCGTATGTCGAGCTTCCTTGTATCCCTGTATATCCTCTCCTTCCGGGAGCGGGTGATAACTCTGGAACGAGCGGGCGCTCATGAGATGATCGAGAACTGGAAGGAGATAGCCTTCGTCGGAATCCCGGCAGCCCTTGTTCAGGCGATCAACCCGATCTCACTGAGTGTCATCACACGAATCCTGTCGAGCTATGGTGATGAGGCGGTTGCCGCCTTCGGTGCTGCAAGCAGAGTAGAGATGCTGGTGCTCATGATCCCCATGACCCTTGCCGCAGTTCTTGCTCCGTTCATCGGACAGAACTGGGGGGCAAAGCACTTTGACAGGATTCTCAAGGGACTTAACTTCACCGCTCTCATCAGTCTGGGGTGGGGTCTCATCGTGTTCTTTGCCTTTCTTCCCTCCTCATCTGCCGTCATCAGTATATTCAGCAGAAATCCCGCTGTCATCAGCACAGGCGCACTGTATCTGAGAATCATCAGTATCAGTTACGGCTTTCTCGGGCTCATGTTTTTGAGTTCCCAGGCCTTCAACGCAGTCAATAAACCGATTCAGGCTGCTTTTGTGACCCTCACCAAAGCGTTTGTCCTCAATGTCCCTCTGGCACTTGCAGGTTCATATCTCTTCGGCCTGCCCGGTGTCTTCGTCTCGACCTTCATCGCCAATACCGCCGCCGGTATACTCGGTATGGTCCTGTTTCACCGGATGCTTAGAAACCACGAGGCTGAACAGGAGACCGGCGAGTCCGGTTCATTCGAACAACCTGTCAGGGGACAGACGAGAGAGAGGATTGTTTCTCAGGGCAAAATTCCCGATAATCATTGAGCAGGAGAACACTATGGCAATCAACCTTGCGGAGATCATCATTATCTGTCTGATAGCTGACTATCTGATGAAACGGATTCATGTTCCCGGACTTGTAGGGATGCTTCTTACCGGGATCCTGCTCGGCCCATCGGTATTATCTCTTCTGCACGAGCAGACACTTCTGATCGCAGGAGACCTGAGAAACATCGCACTGATCATCATCCTGCTTCGGGCAGGGCTGCAGATCAACCGCAAGACTCTCAATGAGATCGGCCGGCGTGCACTGCTGCTCGCAGTGGTACCCGGTATCTTCGAGATGATAACAGTCACCCTCGTCGCACCAATGTTCCTCCCCCTCACAACCCTTGAGGCGGCCATGCTTGCAACGATCCTTGCAGCTGTCTCACCTGCGGTCGTCGTTCCCCTGATGGTGAAATTCCAGCACGAGAAGCGGGGAACCGGTAAAGGCATACCTACCCTTATCCTGGCGGCAAGCAGTGTCGATGACATCAATGCAATCGTGATAAGCGGTATCGTCATAGGTATCTACACAGGCGTCTCGGTCCATATCGCAGCAGATATAGCCTTCATCCCTCTGTCGGTCATCATCGGAGTTTCGGTAGGACTTCTATCCGGTCTTGCCATCGCCCGTATGTTCGACCGTTTTCATCCGCGTGCAACAAAAATGGCCCTCACTGTCATAGGAGTGTCTATTTTTCTCTTTCACGGACAGACGCTGCTCAACCTGGTGCACATCCCCTTCACACCCCTTATCGCAGTGATGGCACTAGCCTTCATCCTGATTGAGAAAAGAGAAAAGAATGCCCACCAGATCTCCTCGAAGCTGGAAAAGATCTGGGTCTTCAGTGAGATCATTCTCTTTGCTCTGATCGGTGCAGCGGTCGATATCAGGGTCGCCGTAACGGCAGGACTTTCAGGGGCTCTGGTGATCTTCATAGGTCTGGCGGGACGGAGTGTCGGAACGATGGTGTCTCTGGCAGGTTCCAGGTACTCACCGAAGGAACGTGCGTTCATAACGGTGGCCTATCTGCCGAAGGCGACTGTTCAGGCGGCAATAGGGGCGACTCCTCTTCTCGCGATGAAAACTGCCGGCATGCCTACCGGCGCCGGTGAGATTATTCTTGCTGTCGCAGTTCTTTCGATTCTCATCACCGCAGCACCGGGAGCCTGGCTGATTCAGCGCGCAGGAAGAGCCTGGCTCACCGTTGATGAGTGATGTCATTTCATACTACCCAACATGCTGCAAAATGACCAGGAGCAACCTCCTTCATTGGAGGATACTCCTTTCTGCACTGCTCGATCGCATAGGGACAGCGCGGATGGAAGTGGCATCCTGTTGGCGGGTTGATCGGTGAGGGTACATCTCCCTGGAAGATATGCTTCTCTCCCTTCCTCTGATCAGGAGAGGTAATCGGAGAGGCTATGAACAATGCCTTGGTATAGGGATGCACGTGACGGGCGACAAGGTCCTCCTTCCGTGCAATCTCAACAACACGCCCCAGATACATCACCAGAATTCTGGTGGAAATGAACTCTACAACCGCAAGATCATGGGCGATGAACATATAGGTAAGGTTATGTTTCTCCTGCAGATCGAGCAGCAGATTGAGTATCTGTGCCTGTACTGATACATCAAGAGCAGAGACAGCCTCATCACAGACTACGAACTCCGGCTGGAGGGCGAGAGCGCGTGCTATACCGATTCGCTGACGCTGACCGCCGCTGAACTGGTGGGGGTAGCGTCCCCGGAAAAGCGGATTCAGGCCAACTTCCTGCATCAGGTGCTCAATACGCTCAGAGCGTTCCTGAGAGGTGCCGATCGAGTGAATATCGAGAGACTGCCCGATGATCTTAGCCACCTTCTTGCGGGGGTTGAGAGAGGAATAGGGATCCTGAAAGATCATCTGCATATTCTTCGTCTGTTCCTTCAGCTCCTGTGTGTTCTTCGCATAGACACTCCTGCTGCGGTACAGCACTTCTCCTGCAGTTGGCTCATACAGATTCAGAACGGTCTTTCCGAGTGTGGATTTTCCGCACCCCGACTCTCCGACGATACCGAGAATCTCCCCTTCGAACACATCGAAGGAGACCCCATCTACAGCCTTGAGCAGGGATACCGTCTCGGTAGCCCCTTCATTCTTGATATGAAAATATTTCTTAAGATCCTTGACTTCTACTAACGGGTTGCTCACTGTGCTTTCTCCCTTTTCACACTCTCGTGATTATGACACCATACCGAGTGATCCTTATTGATCTCACTCATAGACGGGAACGATGAGCGACAGATATCAGTTGCATAGGCACAGCGGTTGGCGAACGGGCAGCCATCCCCTATCGTAAGAAGATCGGGAACCGTACCGGTAATTGCTTCAAGACGCTTGGCATGTTTGTACTTCGGATTTGAAGGAAGCGAGTTCAGCAGTCCGAGCGTGTATGGATGGCGGGGATCGTTAAAGATCGAGTTGACGTCAGATTCTTCAACCTTTCTTCCCGCGTACATGACTACGACCCTGTCTGCCATTTCCGCCACGACCCCCATATCATGGGTGATCAGAAGAATAGACATTTCGACCTGCTGTTTGAGATCACCGAGCAGGTCGAGGATCTGTGCCTGAATGGTGACATCAAGTGCTGTTGTAGGCTCATCTGCTATCATAAGACCGGGTTCGGGCGAGGCAAGCGCCATAGCTATCATCGCCCGCTGTCTCATCCCCCCGGAGAGCTGATGCGGATATGCGTGGATCCGTCTTTCCGGTGCAGGTATCTTTACGAGATGGAATAACTCAACGGCCCTGGCCATCGCCTCATCCTTGCTCATCCCCTGATGTGTCATAAACACATCGGCAATCTGAGATCCTACGGTGAACACGGGGTTCAGAGCTGTCATCGGTTCCTGAAAGATCATTGAGATCTGCGTACCCCGCATCTTCTCGATCTCCCCCTTCTTCAGCTGCAGCAGATCGGTTCCGTTAAACAGTATCCTTCCGCTGTCCACGCGCCCGGGGGGCATCGGGTTGAGCTGATTGATCGAGTGGGCCGTGACAGACTTGCCGCACCCCGACTCTCCAACGAGGGTGAGCGTCTCACCCTTCTTAATCGTGATCGAGAGATCTCTCACCGCTCTCACAAGACCTCTCTGGGTCTTGAAGGAGAAGTTGAGATTGTCTATCTCAAGTAATGTTTCCTGTTTCACAGTCTCCATGGGTACTCCTCTAATTTCTCATCTTCGGGTCGAGAATATCTCTCAGTCCATCTCCGAAAAGATTGAACCCGAGGACCGCGAGGAGAATCGCGATACCCGGAAGGGTGACGATCCACCATGCATTGGTAATGAATTCCTTGCTGCTTGCGATCATCAGTCCCCACTCGGGTGTGGGCGGCTGTGCACCGAGACCGAGGAAACTGAGACCTGCCGAAGAGAGGATCGCTTCCCCTACACCCAGTGTCGCCTGAACGATAGTCGGGGACAGACAGTTGGGGAGTATCGTCAGGAACATCAGTTCCGTATCCCTCGCCCCCAGAGCCCGCTCGGCCAGCACATAGTCAGCTTCCTTCTCCGCGAGCACCGAGGCGCGTACAACACGGGCATAGCGGGGTATCTGGGATATCCCGATAGCGATCATTGCATTGAGCAGTGACGGACCAAGCAGACTGACAATCACGATCGTCAGAAGGATATAGGGAAAGGCGAGCATGATATCGATCAGTCGCATGACAATTTTGTCATAAAGGCCGCCGAAATACGCGCTTGTGACACCGATAAGAATACCGAAGACAAGTGAGATTCCGACACTCACGACACCGATCGTCATCGATATCCGCGCACCGTAGATGAGCCGGCTCAGCATATCGCGACCGAGATCATCGGTGCCGAAGATGTAGCCATCGGTGAACATCGGTGTCTTGCGATCGTCTATCACCTGGGCATTCGGATCGTATGGACTGATCAGCGGTGCGAAGATTGCCATGAGAACGAAGATCGTGATGATACCGAGACCGACCATGGCAGCCTTGTTCTTCTTGAGATGAAACCATGTCTCCTGAAGCGGAGTCGGATCCGCTATGATGATTTCTTCGTGTATATCTGTTTCCACTGGTAATGATTCCTTATTGTAATCTGATCTTCGGGTTGACCACCGAATAGAGGATGTCGACAACCAGATTGATCAGGACGAAGAAGACAGAGATGAATATGATACCACCTTGAACTGAGGGATAGTCCCTCGCTCCGATGGCGACATAGAGCCATTTACCGATCCCCGGCCAGCTGAATACTGTCTCGGTGAGAATCGCTCCTGAAAGAAGGAGACCGAACTGGATACCGATGACGGTGATGACCGGAAGGAGTGCGTTTCTCAGAGCATAGCGGTAGATCACGCGCTTCTCTTTGATCCCTGCGGAACGGGCGGTTTTGATATAATCCTGCTGAAGCACTTCAAGCATGCTTGACCGTGTTGTTCTCGCGATGATAGCAAGAGGTATCGTTCCAAGAGCTATGGTCGGAAGAATCAGATGCTGGATAGCCGAAACGAGATATTTGGCGGTTCCCTCCTTGAACAGGAGAATCAGGCCGTCGATCACATAGAAGTTGGTGATCGGGGTGAAGTAGTACCTGATGTTCATCCTGCCTCCGGTCGGAAGCAGGTCGAGCCAGACGGAGAATATCATGATCAGGACAAGACCGAGCCAGAACACCGGCATAGAGACCCCGAACAGAGCTCCTCCCATCGTAGTGTAGTCAACCCAGGTGTTCCGTTTAATCGCACTGGTAACTCCCAGAAGTATTCCGAGAACCGAAGCAAAGATCATGGCCATGAAAGCAAGTTCTATGGTGGCAGGAAACAGCTTTCCGATCTCCTCAGCCACTTGCTGACCGCTGGTGATTGATTTTCCCAGGTCGAATCTCACAATCCGGGAAAGATAGAGACCATACTGCTTGATCAGCGGTTCATCCAGCCCCAGTTCAGCTCTGAGCTGAGCGATCTGTGCTGCATTTGCACGCTCACCGAGCATGACTCGTGCAGGATCCCCCGGCGCGAGTGCGATCATGAAGAAGACAAGCGTCACCACCCCAAGGATCGTGGGAAGCAGCAGGACCAGTCTTTTGAGAATATGTTTAACCATACGTTGTTGAACTCCAATAGAAAGCGGATTCACCCCCTGTTGAAAGGGGGTGAATCAGGGATCAGGGGCAAGGATACCCCTGATCTTGTGAAACTAGTCTTCGAGGTAGACGTGCTTGAACACTCTTTTCCCGGTAGGATAGATAACGAAATTCTTTACGCTGTCCTTTGCAGGAACAGTGACGACCGAGTGAGCGATCGGTACCCAGGGAGCCTCTTCATGGAAGACGACCTGAGCCTCTTCATACAGCCGTGTTCTCTCTGCCTGATCGGTGGTTTCTTTTGCTCTCTTGATCAGGTCAGTGAAATTCGCATCCTTCCAAAGAGCGATGTTACCTGCAGGAAGTTCTGCAGCAGGAGCTGACAGGAGGACCCAGAGGAAGTTGTCAGGATCACCGTTGTCACCGGTCCAACCGAGCATTGCAGCCTGGTGTTCGCCCTGGTCAGTCTTGTCGAGGTAGGTACCCCACTCATAACTGACGATCTGTGCATCAATGTTCACCTTGGCAAGCTGAGCCTGCATGATCTCGGCGATCTTGCGTGCATTCGGGTTGTACGGACGAGCAACGGGCATTGCCCAGAGCTCTGTCGTGAAACCGTTCGGGTATCCGGCCTGTTTCAGCAGAGCCTTCGCCTTCTCGGGATCATACCCGTAATCTTCGATATCGTCGTTGTAGGACCACATCGTGGGAGGAAGCGGGTTCTTCGCTACCTGACCCTGTGCACCATAGACAGCTGTTATGATCTCTTCCTGATCGATGGCATAGTTCATTGCCTGACGGACGAGCTTGTTGTCGTAGGGTTTCTTCTGGGTGTTAAGAGCAAGATATCCTACGTTGAGACCGGCCTGCTGGATCAGCTGGATTCCATCGGCTGCTTCCATGGCGGGAAGATCTTCAGCAGACGGGAAATCGATCAGGTCGACCTCTCCCTTCTGAAGAGCAAGCCAGCGTGCGGTTGCATCGGGAATGACCTTGAGAATCAGGCGGTCAAGGTAAACAGGACCATCCCAGTAGTTCTCGTTTCTGCTGAACACGATGTCCGAATCTTTGTTCCACTGTTCGAAGACAAAGGCACCTGTTCCCACAGGATTGTTCTTGAAGTCCTCGTCGTACTTGGCGACAGCGGTCGGTGATACGATCGAGGCAAAATCCATCGCAAGGTTCGCAAGGAACGGAGCTTCCACTTTCTTGAGTGTGAACTTGACGGTGAGGTCATCGACAGATTCGACACTCTCAACGATATCGCTCATGCTCATATAGCCCCAGTATTTCCAGGGACCATGGTCATAGTAGGGATGATCTTCGATGAACTGGCGTTCAAAACTGAATACGACAGCATCTGCGTTCAGGGGAGTCCCGTCATGGAACTGCACACCTTCGCGGAGATGGAAGATCCAGGTGAGGCCGCCGTCTTCGATATCCCAGCTCTCTGCAAGAGCAGGCTGTACTGCGGTCTGACCGGGAACGAACTCGACAAGCGTATCGAACACAGCAGTTGTTGCATAGAATGACTCTCCATCCGTCTCACGACCTGGGTCGAGACTTACTGAGTCACCCGAGCGACCAAATACGAGCACACCACCCATTTTGGAATCATCGGCTCCTGGTGCGGCTGTTTCTGCAGCACCTGCTGCAAAAATCGCTGCGGGGAGCAGAAGAATCAGGGCAAATAGTAATACTTTTTTCATAGTAACCCCCATAAATTAATATATCTTTGAAAGTATGCACCAACTCTTATAAAAATACAATTGTTATTCTTATATTTACAACATCGGTCAATACTGTCGCTAAAAGGAGTTAATGGCTTCAAATGAATAAAACATCACTGAAAGAGAGTGAAAAGAAGGCTGCGGGGAGATCTTTCAGGAGGTGTGCACATGCATCCACCCCACGACTCTCCCTAAAACCTGCAACTGTTTATGATCAAGCTGCGCTGTTATCGGGCTGTACTGGGAGTTCTCACTGATGATCTTCACCGAATTATCGAGGTTATTGAACTCAAGCCGTTTGATCAGCACTTCATTTCCAAGCCTGATCGCATACAGACCATTATTCCGTGCAGGGCCATGTGCATAGATCACGATATCGTTCTCAACCAGATGGATATCTTTCATCGAGTCTCCCCTCACCCTGACAGCACTGAGCTTGTCAGCAGGCACACCAGATCCCATTCGTTTGAGCACACGAACCATCGTCACCGTATCAGCAGGGTCATCGATGTAGTTCCCCTCTGATTCATGAGAATCCTCAAGAGCGATAAGATAGGTCGGCTCCTCCTCAGACGCTTCCTCCTGACAGTAAAGCTGATCGTCGTGTTCAATACCGAGGAGAACTCCAAGATTGAGTCCAAGAACTTTCGCAATTCTGTAGGCGATATCGGCTTTGGGCATGGAACCCCTGCGGATCATGTTCGAGAGACTGTTCTCCTTTATCCCCACCTCCTCTGCAAGCCATTTCTGGGTGAGACCGGGGGATAGATAAGATTTCACGATACGCCAGAAGGGAGTGTCACTCATGCGGCGAATCATAGCACACCAGTGATTCAGTAATTCACAAAATTGCATTTTTGTGCTGACTGACATTGTTTTGTGTATTGTTTAGTGGCTTTAAGTATAGTATAGTGAATATCAAATACACAAATGTGTATTTTCGGGAGGAATATGAAATCTGTACGATTATGGGCAACAACCGACCCGACTACCTACCAGAGACTGCTGATGCACCTGGCTACCCTGGTCGACAAGAACGGCAAGAAAGTGAAAATCGGAGAATTCGTTGAAACTGCAGTGAAGGAAAAACTCGAACGCGACGGCAGAAGCTGAGAACCGGCACGGCTGTCGTGTTATTCGCAGCTGGGTCTGAAAGGGACCGGGGTGATGCTCGGAACCACTGCAGTATCGGGATTTTTTGCACAGGCCAGAAGAAACTGTGCACATCTCATCTTAACAGAGCACAGCACCTGCCCGTTCTGCCGTTCCATCGAGATAAGACCGTTCTCTTTCATAAGCGAAAGGTGCTTACTGGCAGAGGACTGACTTATCGACAGTTCGGAGGCTATCATGGATACACTCATCACCTGAGTGGTGAGCATATCAAGGATCTGCACACGGACCGGATGTCCAAGCACCTTGAACAGGGTGGCAGCTGAGGATAAAGCCTGTCGCTCTTCAACGCTAATCATACTCACGATTGTACGTAAAAGAGAGAGAGTGTCAATTCCCTGTGCTTCCATCCGGTTATGACCACGGGCAGACTGACTCCCCGAGTCCCCCGGAAATCCTCTCATCCTGCTGTAATAATTGAAATTATCCTGAAACACTATCCGGGATAACAAAAGAGGTGTAAGCTGTGGCAGGAGGGTGAACATGAACACGGCGATCATTTACTTTTCACGAAACGGCAGCTGCAGAATTGCAGCTGAACTGATAAGCAGACAGACAGGCGGTTCGATCACGGAACTTGTTCCCGTTCATCCGTTCACCGGTTTTCTGTATGCAGGGTACTCTTCTGTTGCGCAAAAAAAAATTAAACTTGCCGGGATCCCGGAAGAAACGGTCAAAACAGCCTCCCGGCTGGTTCTGATCTCTCCTGTATGGGCGGGAAGGAAAAACCCTGTCATGAACTCATTTCTGGCTGATGCAGTTCTCACGGGGAAGAGTGTCGATCTTATCACTGTACAGGCAGACCCCCGCAAAAGCAGTATGGAACGGGTTCTCCCTGCCTTCAGAGACATGGTGCTAGAGCGGGGCGGTACGGTCAGATCACTCACTGCGCTTCATGGAGCTTCAGTGGGAAAGACGGCGTCAAGGGAAGATCTTGCAGCCCAGCTTGCTTCCTTTCAGTGATGTCAGGAAGGACGTTCACTGATGATGAAGGCACTCCGGAATGTCCTTTCTGAGGGCCCGATGGACAGGAATAAGGGCAAAAATCATGGGAAGGAAGATTCCTGTGGCAGCTGTCACGCCAAAGGAGAGAGGTGACCATACTCCTTTCATCACGCCGCTTACCCGGTACCCCATATCCATATCCCTCATCATGAAAGAAAAGTCAATTCCATATCGCACGAGGAAGATATTGACAAACGACCCCGCCGCAATACCTGCCAATGTCCCGACCAGACCGATCCCCCCTGCTTCCAGCACGAAAAGCAATCTGATGCTGCTGCTTTTCATCCCCAGAGCTCTCACCATACCAAGCTCTCGCGTGCGCTCCTGAACACTCATCAGCATAGTGTTCGAAATACCGACAGCTGTTATGATGAAAACAAAAAAGAGCATGATATCTGCTCCACCCTCGTCAGCTGCAGCAAAGGCGAAATAATCGGCTCCCAGCTCTTCCCAGGTCATCACCTCATAGGGACCGACAAGCTCTTCGATCCGCTCCCGCTCCGCATCTGCACTGCGGTAATTTGAAAGACGGATGTTGATCTCGGTAGCGCTGCCTTCAAGTGCAAGATATTCATTCACCGTCTGATACGGTACCATAAGCAAGGTCCTGTTCACATTCGGGTTCGGACAGTTCACGATTCCTACGATCTGCAGGTCCATCACCTCGAAGAACCCTCCCCTGCCCCGTGTCACGAGGGAGATGTAGGCACCCACTTCAGCTCTGATATCCTCGGCAAACCAGGATCCGATGAGCACTTCCTCAGATGCCGGCCTTGGGAACCTCCCCTCTATAAGGGTGGAATCAAAGCTGAACACATCGAAATCCTGCTCAGGATCATAGGCTACGACATCGACTGCCATATTACCCTCTTCACCGAATTCAGCTGCACTGAGAATCATGTCGGCAAGGAACCTGACCCTTCTGGCCGCAGTGTATCCGTTTTTTCTGAGAAGAGAGACAAGTTCGTCACTCTCTTCCAATGCAAGATCAAGAGGTCGTGTGAGTCTGTTCCGCCAGTATTCACTGTGCATGATACGCACATGAGAGGTCTCGAAATCCCTGAGGTTCCGCTCTGAGTCTTCCTGGACACCGATGATGATTGAATCAAACAGGAAGAAGAGCATCAGGCCGAAAGCGATTGCCGAGGCGGTGATCACTGTACGTCTCGTGTATCGGGTGAGGTTTCTTACTGCCAGCAGTATCATAAATCTCATACGGACTCTCCTGAACCCATCATAGATGCAGACAAAGTCTTTCTCAAGAGATTTCTTGTCTCAGCAAAACCACCCCCGGGCTTCATCGACCTGAGGGTGGACATTCCTGTTCACAGGAGATTGGGCAGGAACAGTACGAGTGAAGGAATATAGGTGACAACGAGAAGAACGGCTATCAAGGCAAGAATGAAGGGCCAGATCTCCCGAATAAAATCTCCCACCGAGACTTTGGTGATGGAACAGGTGGTGAACATCATCGATCCGAACGGAGGAGTGATACCTCCTATCATGATATTGACAATCAGGACAAGTCCGAAGTGCACAAGATCAATCCCCATCGACTGCGCGACGGGCACAAGCAGAGGTGCCACGATAATGAGTACAGCGCCTCCTTCAAGGAACATCCCCATGAGAAGGAGAAACACATTGATCATCATGAGCATAACCCACGGCGAATCACTCAGCGACGTCAGAGATTTACTGAGCAGGTACGGGATTCTCTCCCAGCTCATATACTGTCCGAAAACCGACGCGGCAACGATGATGAGGACAACCGAACTGGTGGAATAGACCGTGTTCCTGATGATGATGGGAAAATGCTTCCATTTGAGCTGCTTGTAGAAGAACACGCCGACAATCGTGCTGAACAGCACTGCGATGGCTCCTGCCTCTGTCGGCGTGAATACACCGAAACGAATACCCAGGATGATACCGAAAGGAAGCAGAAGTGCCCAGATAGAGTCCTTGAGCTGATGAAGAATATCCCTGAGCGGAGACATGTGGTCTCTCACCGGCATGTATCCCCGTTTTCTGGAGATGATATTCACAGCTATCATGAGGGCAATACACATCAGGAGTCCCGGCAGATATCCACCAATGAACATTTTCGCCACAGATGTCTGTGCGATCAGAGCGTAGATAATAAGATTTATCCCGGGAGGTATCACAGGTGCAATGGCAGAGGAGGCGGCAGTGATAGCTGTCGAGAAAGCCCTGTCATATCCCCGCTTCTCCATCTCCGGCACGAGTATCTTGGACTGCATGGCGGCATCAGCGTTCGCCGATCCCGAAATCCCGCCCATCAGGGTACTGAGAACGACATTGACCTGTGCAAGTCCGCCTTTCATATGGCCGGTGAGAACTTCAGCCATCTTCATCAGACTTGCACTGATCCCCGAATAGTTCATGATTTCCCCAACCATAATGAAAAAGGGCACTGCGAGGAGAGGGAAAGAGGAAGCCGAAGTAATAAATTTCTGCAGAATGAGGTCGGGTGGTGTACCGACATCGGCGAAGGTGAAGTAGCTTAAGGCTGCTGAGAGCAGGGCAAAGGCTATGGGGATGCTCGAAAAATAGAGAATCATCACGATAATGACGGGAAACAGAATCATACGGACTCCTCCTTCTCTGCACTGACTGTGTGAGCCTTCACCTTCTTCGAACCACGAAGGTACGCTATATCCTTGACAAGGAACCGTACTGCATGCACGGTTATCAGGAAAAAACCAACGGTGATCGCAAGGTTCACATAGATTGAAGGCACGTCAAGAACTGGGGTTCGTTTCAGCTTATTCGCCTGGATCATGAGAATGCTGAGGTAGCAGATATAGCCGTTGATGATCACCATCAGGGAATTGATCACAACCGAGAGGATCTCTTTGACCCGCTCATTGAACAGCTTCGTGATAAGATCGATCCCGATATGCAGGTTATGTCGATAGGCTGCAGCCGAGCCGATGAAGATGCTCCAGATAAAAGAGGCAGTGGCCACCTCTTCAACCCAGAACAGACCACCTGAGAAGAGATAACGAAGCAGGACATTCAGAATAACGACCAGAATCGTGATCATCAGAAAGACTCCGCTGACCACAACCTCGGTATGAGACAGTATCCATTTCCCTGAAATTTTCATAAGACCCCCATACTAGAACACGGGACAGGTAGCCCTGCCCCGTGTCAGTGTATCATAGATTCTAGCGCATCGAATCAAGTTCTGCGAAGATATCCTCGAAGATACCGGGGGTCATTCCCGGCTGCTCGGCATACAGCGGAGCGAGAGCTGCCTTGAAAGCATCTCCGTCGACTTCGTTGAATTTCACACCGTAAGACTCAAGTTCTTTCACGACATCACCATGCTGTCCCTTCAGAATGTTGACCATGTCGGTCGCACCATCAGTGAACTCTTCCTGAATGATAGCGCGGTAGTTCTCAGGAATGCGGTCCCATACTTCAGTTGAAATGTACACACCACAGGTCCCGAGGATATGTCTGGTCGTGGCTACGTTCTTTGCACGGCTTTCATAGACCTTGGTTCCAAGGTTGGTGAATTCAGATCCTTCGAGACCATCGACAACACCCTGCTGCACAGCAGAAAGTGTTTCACCCCATGGCAGAGGGGTTGCTATTGCACCCATGGCCGTCAGGGTATCGATATAGGACTTCGATCCGGGAGTTCTGATCTTCATCCCGCTGAGGTCAGCAGGAGTTGTGATAATTTTATCGGTGATAAGGTTTCTGAAACCGTAAATATAGTCGAGAGCCAGAATTTTGATTCCCTGCTCTTCAGCACGGGCCATCATCTGCTCAACGAGCTCACTTTCAGTGAGGGCAACATACTCGTCAAAACTTCTGTAAAGCATAGGAGCATACAGAGCTTTGAAGTCTGCTACATAGTCACCGATGAAAGAGGGGTCTTCTACCGATATGAAATCGGCGCCTCTAACAACCTGTTCAACCCCTTCCTTGTATGCGGGCAGCTGTGCCTGCGGGAAGGTCTGGATCTCGATCGCACCATCTGTCTTCTCGTAGATACTCTCTGCCACAGCATCCATCGACTTTGTGAGCTGCTCTGCCGGGCTGAACACATGGCTGAGTTTCAGAACCAGCTTGTAGTCTTCTCCGGTTTCAGTTTCGCTTACAGCGTTCGCGAACACGATTGAGATCATGAATACCATGATCAATACAGTAACCAAACCTTTTTTCATCATTTCCTCCTTGGAATCTCGAGAGTCTGCATGACTGTTTCAAACAGACCCACTTGAATGATCGAAAACGATCACCTAGGTCCACATTACTCTCTTATCCGGCATCTGTCAAATTAAAAATCTGTGAGTGCCGGTCAGACCGGCATCGGACGATGGTTTGTGAGTTCACATTCTATTGGTCTGAACGACCTGTATGCCCAGGTCCTGAAAATCTCTCACATAATCGGGGTCAGGGAACTCATCGGTGACAAGCGTGTCAATCCTCTCGACCGGTGCAGTTACATAGTCGCTCACAGCACCGATTTTGCGGTGGTCGGCAATCACGATAACATCGCCCCTTGTCCTGTCGATCATGATCCGTGAGGTTTCGGCCGCGTAATGCATCGGGGTGGTGAGCCCGTAGTGACAGCTGATCCCGTGTACTCCGAGAATCGCCTTGTTCGCATTCACCTTGTGAAGAATATCATTGGTGAACCCGCCGTAGAAGGCATTGGACTGGTGATGGTAAAGACCACCTGCAAGAATCAGCTCTATATCGGGATTTATCACCTGTGTCAGGCATCCAGCGTTCGTAGTAACGATTTTTACATGCTTCCGATCGATATAACGGAAGATGTGAAAGGTGGTGGAACCGCCATTGATGAAGACTGTATCTCCATCGTTTATCAGGCTTGCAGCATACCGTGCGATAGCGTCTTTGTTCTCCCTCTCAACATCCGAACGAAGCGAGTAGTTAATCTCCTTGTAGATGCGATGAATGGATACCGCTCCACCATGGGTGCGCTCTACGAGATTCCTTTTCTCGAGGTAGGCAAGGTCCCTTCGGATCGTGATATCCGACACATTGAGCGACTCACTGAGCTCGGGAACCCTGACATAGCCGTCCCGCTGTATCCGTTCGTAGATGTAGGTATGACGCTCACTGAGTGTATCCAGTTCTCCCTGCAGACTCTTCTGTTCCATGGCGATAGTATACGTGCCTCATGTACGCTAATCAACAGAAATTTAATGCTTGCAAACAATCTGAACAGGTTGCTATAATGATCGAAAACGATCATAACGGTACATAAGGCGGGCACTATATGCGAGATGCACTACGAAAACACATGGAACAGGCTATTGACGCACTGATACAGGCACCCGGCAGGAGCATCACCCTTATTCACCACAATGATACCGATGGACTTTCAAGCGGAACCATTCTCATGTCGGTCTTTGAGGCATCAGGATATCAGGTCGACAGGTTCTCACTCGAAAAACCCTACCCAGAGGTGCTTGAACAGGTATTCAGACAATCAGGATCCATCATCGTCTTTGCAGACTTTGCAGGCAGGATCGCACCGCTGATCTCCCGGTTGAACGACAGGAGAAACCTGGTCATCATACTCGACCATCATCCGGCAATTGATGTCCCCGGTGATGATACAGTATTCAATCTTGACCCCGAGCTGTTCGGCATCAAGGGGGACCGTGATATTTCAGCTTCTGCAACCTGCTACCTGTTCAGTGAACTGCTACGTGAGCGACAGATGCTGTCACATCCGCCACAGCTCGTGCACCTGGGAGTACTCGGCGCTATCGGGGATGGGTTCCTGGTTGACGGAAAACTTTCAGGAGTGAACCGGGAATTACTCCTGCTTGCCAGTGAAAAAGGGCTCATGGAGATACATCAGACACAACAGGGAGAGATATACAGCATCCGGCTGGGCTCTTTTTTCTACCCGGCAGAAACGATCTGTGAAGCATTGGACACTGTCGGTGGGGTCGGCTATTACAGTGACGGGACTGAACGGGGAATCGAGATCTGTCTGACAGGATTGCATGATCAGATGGCAACCTATGTACAGGAAATGATTACCCTTAAAGACTCCCTATTCAGCGAAGAAATCAAGCGGCTGAAGGACCATATCAACACAACCAGGCATATACAGTGGTTTGATGTAGGTTCGAGGTTCTACCCGATGGGCATCAAGATGATCGGGGTCTTCTGCACCCTCATCAAGGAAGAGTCCTTCCTTGACCAGAGTAAGTACCTTGCCGGTTTCCAGAGGATTCCTGAAACGATAGGTGGATTCGATTCCATCAGATTCGATGCGACGAAAATCTCCATGAGGGCGTCAGACTACCTGACACAGAAGATACGTCGCAAAGAGATCCCCGGACTCGATACATTCCTCCCGCTGGCAACCGAGCATCTCGGAGGGTTCTCTGATGCCTGTCACAGCATATCTGCAGCAACTGTCATCAAACCCGGACAGGAGCCCTCGCTCATTCAGGAAATGGAACATATACTCACAAAAGGAGAGACTCATGCAAACAGGTAAGGGATTTGGAAAGACTATACTCATCGGAGACCAGTTCGTACTGTGGGAGATTCCTGCAATTCTTGCAGCTATCCCGTTTGAGACAGAATGTACGGTTGAGCGGATGGAAAGCGGGACAGGGTGGATCCTTGAAGACAACCGGATAGAAGTGCCGGGATACAAGAAGGCGAAAGAGCAGGACTGTACCATCAGTTTTAACCGGATGATAGAGGTGATGGGAATCGATGTTACCAGAAATCCTATCCGAATAACCGTAGGAGGTTCACTCCTTGCAGGCAGCGGCGTCGGAGCAAGTGCAGCCATCTGTGTATCATTCGCCCGTGCATGCAACAGAGAGTTCAACCTTGGAATGGATATAATCGATATCAACCATGTGGCATGGGAGGGAGAGTTCGGTTACCACGGGCTGCCAAGCGGTCTCGACAACACCGTCTCCACCTATGGAGGAGTCATCAAATACAGAATACAGGACGGGGTGAAACAGTTTGAACGGATATCCCTTTCCGAACCGATAGAAATCGTTCTGGGCAACAGCGGAGTCACCGCCAACACGGCTTCACTGAAGGGTTTCCTCGAACAGCAGCAGAACACCGACCCGGACCTTTTCAATGCACGCCTTGATATCATCAGGAATCAGGTGGAAGAACTCGGTGCAGCGCTCAGCAATGGAGACCTTCACAGAACCGGTGCTATCATGAGCGAGAATCATAAGGTGCTCATCGAGATGGGACTGTCGCATGAGCGGCTGATCCAGCTGTGTGATACAGCACTGGAACTCGGAGCATACGGAGCGAAGGTGACCGGCGGAGGACGCGGCGGGTACATGGTAGCCCTTACCCCCGGGAAGGAACTTCAGGAGAAAGTGGCGAGCGCATTCGAAGCACAGGGAGTACCGACGATCAGGGCAACCATCGGCGGACCTCCGACAGACGATACGCAGCACCAGATCCTGTACTGAGTGTTGATTCTCAGACCATCCTGCAGGAAGGAACACGAGATGTGCAACGGTTCCTTCTCTGCTTGCGATCTGTCAACCGGTTCCACTGTCTTCCATACATCACCTGTAATGGCATGTAATTCAGGCAGCTTTTCCTTTTGCGGCTGATCTCAGCACAGAAAACGGAAGCGGATCTTCTCAATGTCCGCTCTCCCTTATCATAGTCCACATGGGCTGATCGATGATAGGAAGTTTCATCTGCATACAGGTTGTGAAACCGAACCGCTCATAGAGGGCAACATTGCTTTCGGTCTCTGTTTCCAGATACGTCGGCAGTTTGGCCTCATCGCTCGCTTTAAGCATCGATCTGAGCATCTTTCCGCCGTATCCTTTGCCCTGATATTCCGGAGCAACACCGATTACGTTGATATAGGCATACGCCCTGTTCTTCATCTGGTTCCTGCGCACCCCGTCCATGGGAGTCAGCGAGCCGGCAACCTTCATGAGAGATCGAAGCCCAATACCGAGAAATGGAACAATCCCCCCGCTTCTGATCAATTGCCAGGTGGTGATATACGTATGTCTATCCTGAGTAACGGCTATGATACCTTCGAAATGCTCTGAAGAAGCGTATACAGCTCCATAGGTGAAGCAGTGTCTCAGCATCATGTTTGCAACTTTTGAATACTTCTGTGACCGTTCCTCTGCATTTCCGAATAATCTGGTGAACAGTGGGTCATCCTTGAATGCAGCGGTCAGAACCTCCGTCGCCTTCGGGATTTCTCGTTTACTCACGACGTAAAGCCCCTGTAATTCACCGAGTGGAACACGTTCGGTTTTTCTGGTTCTCAGACTGCCTGCTATTCCTTCGATAGATGCCAGCAGCGCCACGGTGATGAGGGTGCTGACAGCGAAGGCTGCCAATGGGGATTCCAGTGCGAACAGAGGTGTAATCAGCGAACCAACCGAGATCCCCACAACTACGGCAATCGCAATAGTTACTGGCAGAGTCTTATTCTTCATATTCTGTCTCCTTCCCTGATACATTCAAACAGATCTTCCACTGTGCAGCTGAAGACATGTGCGATATCCATGGCGAGTTTAAGCGATGGGTTGTATCTTCCATTCTCCAGGTTCCCGATGGTCTCCCGTCTAACCCCAACCAGTCTGGCCAGCTCTTCCTGTTTCATTCTGAATCTGGCTCTATACTCTTTTATATGCGTTCTGAACATGTTCATATATACGTCCTAGTCGTTATCATGAAGACCCCGGCCTTCCCTGATTTCAAAGAATGCATGCATTACAGCAAACAGCGTATTGGCAAAGGTAAAGCTGACAAACAATCCTGTAGTGGCAAATTCCAGGTTCTCTGTGACAGAGGCCAGAATGATCAGTGTCGTCAGAACAAGCAGCGTGAGTAAAAAAGATATCGCAGCCGTCTTCAGCAGGTGTTCCATGAAGAGTTCATCGGGAATAATGCGGAAGTAATACGCATAACCGAAAAAACCGAATAACATATACAGCGCAGGCAGTCCGGTAAAGAAACCCAGTGATCCCAGCAATCCCAGCAGGCTGAGGTAGCCCAGAGGATGTATCTTACCCTTCTTCTTCATGCACACCGCCTTCTTTGTGGTATATTTCTCATATTATGTGCGAAATATACCACTTATTTATCTGAGTGTCAATTGAAGAGGAACAGACACGAATGCATGCATCAGCTCGACCACGAATATCCATGGTGGACGTCCCCCTCGTGTCGCAGTAAGAAATACAGTGATATATACACTGAAACTGAACACCTGAAGGCAAGTCGGTGCTCATGGGGTGAAATATGATTTTAATTCTTTTCTGGGAAGAGCAGTGAGGATATAAACATGGATAGCAATAAATTTGTTGAACTTTATATATTCCGATTGCATAGTTGAGACATAAGTTATAACATGACAGCTATTGTTGGGATAGAATTTACTAAAACCTGAATACAGCCCCCTTCTTATAAAAAAACAATTCTTCAGTATATGTTTTTCTGCACATACAAGTAATTGAACAAAGGGAAACAGGTATGCATATAACAAAAAAAGTGTTCGGTGATCTAGCGGTATTTATGATCAGTTTAGGTTTCCTTGTGGGAATTCTTTTCCCTTTCTTCATGTTGCTGATCGGAATCCCCGAGGATGCAGTTTTAACACCGTTTTTCTTTGTTTCGTGCATCATCGCCGGAGTTTTTGTAGGAGCCATCAATATTTATCTTGCCTACTTTGTTGTGGGTAGACGGCTTCGCCTTTTAGCGGACCGGATGAAGTTTGTGGATTCAAAAATCAGCAGCGGCCTCACATCAACCCAATTGACAGACTGCTCTGAAACCGAATGTTTGATTCCAATTGATTCGGATGATGTATTAGGAGAAACTGCAAGTTCATTCAATGATCTGGTACGAACCCTCTCTAATTCTATAAGAAATGAACGTTCAATTAAAGAATACAATGAAATGCTTTCCAATAAGCTTGAGCTGAATGGCCTAACAACGAACGCTTTATCCCATATCCTCAGATTCACCAACGCTGAGGCAGGAGCTATTCTCTATGAAGAAGGTGGAGAGCTTGTTCTATCTGCATCGCAGAATATCGAAACTCCGACCACTCTATGTGATGATCCGACTGTTTTTCTCGTTATGAGTACGAAAAAGCGGCAGATACTCAGTTTGCCTGAGAATATTGCTATTTCAACTACTCTTGTGACCTTCAAGCCGTCTGAAGTGATTGTAGAGCCTCTCACATACAAAGATTTAGTAATTGGCGTTGTGATATCAGCCTCTTCAAGGCAGTTTAATAAGGATAATCTCTACGGTTATGAAATGTTCATACGTGGGATTTCTCTAGCCCTAAGAAATGCAATCACCCATAACCAGCTCCAGAAACTTGCAGCGAATGATCCCTTGACTGGAATCTACAACCGGCGGTTCGGAATGGTGAGATTGGATGAGGAGTTCAATCGTTCAATCAGGAGCTCTCTCCCCCTTGGAGTGATTATGTTTGATATAGATCATTTTAAATCCTTTAACGACACCTATGGTCACCTTACGGGTGATCATGTTCTTGTGTCTGCTACTAAAGAAGCAAAAAAGGCTATAAGGGAAGGGGACCTCCTTATAAGATACGGGGGTGAAGAATTCCTCGTGATTCTTCCAGGAGCTTCTTTCGATGATACCAAATTTGTGGCCGATAGAATTGTTCGTATGATAAATGACAACCGTATCCATCATGCCGGTCAGGAACTACATATAACTGTCAGTGCCGGGTTCACTTCATATCCAGAAAACGAAATTTCCGGAATAACAGAGTTGATTGATTCAGCCGATAAAGCCCTTTATGCAGCAAAAGACTCCGGACGCAACAAGACCTTCGGAGTCTAGGTAATCAGAGTAGAAGATCCTGAGCAAATTCCAGAAACATGAATCCACCCAGTTCTCATTTGAAGAAAAAGGGTTTGCTGCTGATTTGGAGTCCTGCCAAAATCAGCGGTAGTTCTTCTCCTGCCTCACTGATTAAATCTATGTTTAAATAAAGATGTTTTTACAGATTGTCTGATTATTCATGCCGTTACCTTCTGTTCCAGAACTTTATGAAACTCTCATTCGCCTGTGGCATGATTAACCAACTAAACAAATCCGCCATCAGGCGAAAGAGCAATTATGTCAAACCAATTTGATCCGGCAATTGATCCCGGTAAAAGCCTTCATGGGATTCACACCCCGTTTACCTGTCCGTTTTGTGGCCCAGATCCGAATGGATATATTCCAGAAGCCGACATCATTGAAATCAGTTATGAACAACACGTTCAGATACCGACCTCAGACTGGCGTTGAACAGTTCGTAGTACAAGAAATCCGACCTAACTCTTTCAAAGAAACAAGTTAGTTCGGTTTCTCCCAGAATCTGTTTGTACTACACCTTTGATTCAACTTCCAGGACTTTACCTGGCAGTTTC